>Ga0210057_1004562_pt1 | contig 18323 bp, 17 predicted proteins | sample CryGeyCG2114_010_2_FD_183968 | JGI IMG/M metagenome (GOLD analysis project Ga0210057, IMG submission 183968) | Groundwater microbial communities from aquifer - Crystal Geyser CG10_big_fil_rev_8/21/14_0.10 (SPAdes) (version 2) | ecosystem: Environmental > Aquatic > Deep subsurface > Groundwater ...
TTCTTGATCTGGGCAGTGGGAGTGGTCGCGATTCATTCTTGATTGCGGCGCTTGCTGGTCCAACCGGACGTGTAATCGGTGTGGATATGACCGATGAGCAGCTTGCTGTGGCCGAAAAACATCGTGAATACCATGTTAAACAATTTGGTCTTAAGGACTCTTGTATTCAGTTTAAAAAAGGATTCATCGAGGACCTAAAAGCTTTGGATATACCGGATGAATCGCTTGATGTGGTTGTTTCAAACTGCGTGATCAATCTGTCCCCAAACAAGGAGCAGGTATTTCGGGAAATATTTAGAGTTCTTAAACCTGGTGGCGAGCTTTACTTTTCCGATGTGTTCTCTGGGCGCCGAATTCCGAAAGAGCTGACTCGGGACTCAGTGCTGGTGGGGGAGTGTCTCGGTGGTGCGATGTACACAGAAGATTTTCGCCGAATGATGAGCCAACTTGAGTGCCATGACTATCGTTTGATGAGTCGATCAAAAATCACACTTCTTAATGCCGAGATCGAACGAATGGCAGGAATGATTGATTTCTACTCGATGACCGTTCGCGCATTCAAACTGAAGCTTGAAGATCGTTGTGAGGACTACGGTCAGGTTGCGATTTATCGGGGTGGGATATCAGATAGCCCAAATGCATTTATGCTTGATGACCACCATCTGTTCGAAAAAGGTAAACCTCAACTCGTCTGTGGGAATACGGCGGCGATGCTTCAGAGCACGCGATACGGGGAGTATTTTGAAGTCATCGGCGATACGTCGAAGCATTTCGGCCTGTTCGATTGTGCGCCGACCGATGCTTTGAAAACGTCGGACGAGTCCATTGGATCTTGTTGCTAGGAGCTAAGGAATGATCGGAATCATTGGCGGAACAGGTTTATATAAAATTGATGGGTTTTCGAATGTCGTCTCAAAGGATGTGGATACACCTTACGGGAAGCCATCTGCTGAAGTCGTTGTTGGTACGCTTGCCGGAAAGAAAGTTGCGTTTTTGCCGAGGCACGGATCAAATCATGAGATTCTTCCGTCGGAAATCAATTACCGCGCCAATATTTGGGCACTAAAGTCAGTTGGAGTTCGTCGAGTTATCAGCGTTTCCGCAGTTGGAAGTCTGAGAGATGAAATTCGCCCAGGTGATCTCGCCGTTCCCGCTCAATATTTCGATTGGACACGCGGACGTCGCGCCTCGACGTTCTTCGGCGAAGGAATCGTTGCGCACATTTCCACTGCGGAGCCGAGTTGCCCTGCGCTTGGCGCGACCCTGCGCGAATGTTCTGCTGACGGAAATGTGTCGATGCACTTTTCAAAGACGTATGGATGTGTCGAAGGACCTCGCCTGGGTACACGGGCGGAAAGTTTATTTCTGCGCCAAATAGGATGTGACCTCGTCGGAATGACAAATATCCCGGAAGCCTTCTTGGCTCGAGAAGCGCAGCTTTGTTACTGCACGATTGCGGTCGCGACGGACTACGATTGCTGGCTCGATGACCCGTCGATGCATGCGAGCGTCGAGAAAGTGATTGAGCTTTATCATAAGAATATCGGTCGAGTTCAGTCGATTCTGATGAGTCTTGTTGGTCGCGATATTGATTCGCATCCGTGCCAGTGCCGAGCCTCTCTTGATTTCGCACTTATGACGAAAGAGTCGTCGCTCTCCGATGGGCAAAAGAAGATTTTGGCTTTCTTGAAGGAGAAGTGATTGGGACTTTCGGTTGTCATTCCCGTTGCCAAAGATGATCGGTCTTGGCTGGTATTGCTACCAGATCTTGTTTCGCTGGGCGTGGACGACGAAGTCATTTTTGTTTCGCCGACCCCTGAGTCGCAGGAGTTTCGTGATGCGATTCATACATCACGATTGTCGGCGAATACGACATGGATTCAATCGGCGCCGGGGCGAGCGAGGCAACTCAACGTTGGCGCGTTACGATCTAAGAACGAGTTTCTTTGGTTTCTGCATTGTGACTCTCGGATTGGTTCGAGCGCGATCGGCGCCCTAAACCTATCTCTGATATCAAGCTCACACGCAGTTTTGTTTTTCAATTTAAAATTTCTTGGCGATGGTCCGGCGCTGATGGCGGTGAATCGAGTCGGAGCATTTTTTCGTTCCCGAGTCCTTCGCCTGCCCTTTGGTGATCAGGGTCTTTGCGTATCGAAAGAGGTCTTTGAACGCCTTGGGAAGTTCGACGAGACCGCTCCTTATGGCGAGGATCATTTGTTCGTCTGGCGTGCACATCAAACAGGTGTGCCTCTTGTCTGCGTGGGCCAGAATCTTTTTACGAGTGCGCGTAAATATAAGGAGCGAGGATGGTCGACGACGACATTCCGCCATGTCTTGTTAACGCTGAAGCAGGCGCTACCTCAGTTAGCCGTCTTTCTGCGTGATCGAGGAGGCGAGAGGTGAATCGGAGTGTGTTAGCAATCTTCGTGAAGAGTCCAGAATTTTCCCCAGTCAAAACCAGATTGGCTGCGTCTATTGGTCAGGAGAAGGCCGTCCATTTTTATGAGCTGGCTCTTTCAGCAACGGCGGCGGTTGCCCGTGAAGCAAGAAGGCATCTTACCGATCTTGATGTTGTATGGGCCGTGGCTGAAAAAGAATCTCTTAGCCTGCCGAGATGGAATCAATTCCCCACAGTTTTCCAGGGCGATGGCGGTTTGGGCGAGCGCCTACATCATGTCTATGAATCCCTTTTGCAAAAGTACGCAACCGTCTCTTTAATCGGCGCCGACTCGCCCCATATCGATATCGACAGATTAGTTAATGCTCTGGTCTGTACACGAAACCATCGAGAGGTTGGCTTCGTTTTGGGAACAACCGACGATGGGGGTTTTTATTACTTTGGCGGTGGTTTGTCTTTGTCGCGAGAGACGTGGACATCCGTTGAGTATAGTTCACATAGCACCGCTGTCGATCTCTCTGATGGCTTGGAAATAATCGGTCCCATCGAACATTTAGCGAAGGACTTCGACATCGATGTGCTCGAAGATCTTCGTCGCCTTTCAGGCCTTGAGCGGCGTAAAATCCCAGAACAGATAGCGCTCATTGATTGGGCTCGGAAATTGGAATGAATTCGCGGCGAGTGCTTTCGAATTTCGTCTTTGCCGCACTCGTTATTCCAACTGGCGATTTGTCTCTATGGAAGGTCGAGTCCTTCTCGCATTCAAAAAGAAATGAAGTGTCGTTTTCCGAAAAAGGTTTACTCATAAAAGTTCGAAGCTCTGCTGGACCCATTTTCTATCCGCTCAAAACCAAGGTCAAAGTGAGGGGCTTTAAGGTTACGGGCAGTTTTAATGGACTGCCTAAATTTCAAGATCCTATTCGGCAGGGAGAAAAGGGTTATGACGACTTTCCGTTGAGAATCGGTTTGGTCGTTCCTGGTGAGAAAAGATTAAGTAGAGTTAAGAAGATGTTCGCGTCCGACTGGGTTAAGCGAATTTACGACCAAATTCCCAATGGAACTGGTCTCGATCATGTCCAATTCTTTAACGTCTCGCAGAGCAGGGCGCTTCTCGGAAAGAGCCGAACGCATCCATCATCGGACTTACTGCGAGAGGAGTTCTTTGTATTGGCCGAGCACTCAGGACCATTTGAGTATGATTATCAGTTCAAAGAACCCATTGAGGCAATAGCTCTATGGATCAGCGTTGATGGCGACGACACGAAGTCTGACTTTGATGTTTTGATCTCAGGATTGTCGCTGTCGACTGAATAGATATCGTTAATGGAGGCGAACTTAGAATGATTCAAAAAATTCTCCTGTTACTGGGCCGCGTGTTGGCCCGATATCTCAATAGTCCAAGCTCAAGTTACATAGCGCCAACGACAAACTCATTTGACCAATTGCGGGCGGTGTTAATGCCTGGCGATGTTTTGTTGGTCGAGGGTGATCTGCGGATTAGCACTGCGATTAAATATTTGACTCAATCTACATGGTCTCATTCCGCTCTTTATGTTGGGGAAATGCTGGATGCGAAAGACCCCAACGTTGAGAGTCGAACTTTGATTGAGGCCGACCTGGAGCATGGCGTGGTTGCGGTTCCGTTGTCGAAGTATTCGGGCTTCCATGTTCGCATTTGCAGGCCAGTCGGATTGACGACGGAAGACTGCATCAAAGTCGCAAAGTATGCGCTCTCGAGATTGAACAATACCTACGATTTAAAAAACGTCATTGATCTGGTGAGGTACTTGCTTCCAACTCCACCAGTTCCGACTCCCTGGCGAAGGCGACTATTGGCACTTGGCAGTGGTGAGCCAACCAGAGCAATTTGTTCGACACTTATTGCCCAAGCATTTCAGTCAGTCCGTTATCCAATTTTACCAATCATTTCGGCAATCGCAGTACCTGGGGCTAGAAAGGAAATCCTGCATATTCGTCACTACAGTCTGTTCACTCCGAGAGATTTCGATCTCTCCCCGTATTTTCAAATTATTAAACCTACGTTGAATAGCGAGTTTCGCTATAAGGACATTCTTTGGGATGAGAAATCTTCCAGTGAGTGATCGCCGCTGGCGAGTGTATTTGCGCCCCATAATACGAGGATGAATACCCCATAAAAACATCTGTGAACGAAATGCTATATCCTGACCACACAAACGGGGCGGTCTGAAAACTGCAACTCCCTCAAAATGTTTATATGTGAACGTATTCGACGAAGGGAGCGATTTTTATGCTTAGAAAAATAGGAGATGGGGTGCTGGCCGGAGTTTTTGCAGGAGTGATCTTCGGCGTGATGATGCAGATGATGTCGACTTCAACGCCAGAGGGCATGCGGGTTCCGATGATGGCCATGGTAGCGAAGGTTGTTGGGTCATCGAGTTTAGTCGTGGGTTGGATTTATCATTTGTTCAATAGTGCCGTTATCGGTGGGATTTTTGGATGGCTCCTTGGTCGATCAAGCGAGAGTTACAAGCAAGGTATCTCTTGGGGCGCAGCCTACGGCGTTGTGTGGTGGGTTTTAGGCGGACTAGTATTGATGCCGCTGTTTCTGGGTATGTCGACGTTCGCGCCGCTCACGATGGAGTCTATGCGGCCAGTTGCCATGGGAAGCTTAATTGGCCACTTGATGTACGGTCTGATTTTGGGCGCAGGGTTTGTGTGGTTAGAGCATTCCCACCGATCTTATTCACAACTACGAAGCGCGGGACCTGTGACTCGCTGAGGGCAAACGATGAGGGACGATGACCACGACGGGAATTTCGATCCTGAGCCACGTTCGCTCAGGGTTCTCATCTTGTCTGGATCGGACCGGCGGCAGTACAACTGTCCAGGCGTTGATTCTAAATCAAGAGCACTGATGCTTCGAATGAAAGATCGACTTCCGAACGACTGGGATGTCGACATTGAAGATCTCGGAAATGTTTTTGCGCGAGCGCGGATTCAGAGCTGCAATGCTTGCGTGTCGACCTCGATGGCTCTTTGTGTGTGGCCATGTAACTGCTACGAGAAAAACAATAAAAAAGAGCCCGATCTCATGTGGGATCTCGATTTATACTCGAGGCTCGATCAAGCAGATGCATGGGCGATTATTGGCCCGGTGAACTGGTACGGTCCGACAAGCAATTTAAAATTGATGTTTGATCGGCTCGTTTGTATGAACGGTGGAAACCCCAGAGAAGATCTCATTGACCACAAGAATCCAGAGCTTGCAATGAGGCTCGAGCATAGTGATCTGTGGAAGGATTTAAGCCTCAATCATCTCGAGGGACGAACCGCAGGATTTTTTTGCTATGGGGACGGAGGCAGTGATGAGCTCGATGAAACCGGAAGACCAGAAATTCTCAGGCACAAAAACTATTTTGATCCGGCTTATGAGCCGTTTCAAGACGTGCGCGACGCTTACGCACCTCTTGTTTGGCAATGTCGTTACGGAGGCATTGAAGTGCCTGATCCGCTTTGGACCTATCATGAGTTCGGAAATGGCAAGAAATATAGCGATAACCAAGCTGAAGACATGATTCGCAATAGCGAGCTTCTGTCGAAATTTGACTCATGGGTTGATAAATTTAAATCGTTTGTTGAAGCAAAAGGGGAAGTTTCTCCGGGTAAGTACCGGGCATATGGCTATGAGCCACCAAATCACAAATGGGCCGATGCAAAGCTCGCATGGCGGGACTTTCGGATGCGTGCGGGTAAAGCTCCAAATGGCTCATCCCCTCGCGTCCAAAATGAATTGGGTGTCAACCGGGACACTACTTTCCATCCCAAAGAGTCGACCTCTAAAACCGTAAAAAATGATCGAAACATCTAGCAGTACTCGAGTTTTGATTTTAATCGGAATTTTCATCGCCGCATTGGTTGGCGAATCGATCTGGCCACTGCGGAAAAACACAGAGTCAAAATTTGTACGGCTGCGGAGAAATTTGGGAGTCGCCGCAGTCAGCATGATACTAATGAGGCTTGCATTTCTCCCGTTTGAAATCGGCGCGGCAGAATTTGTGAGCCACACCAATATTGGATTACTGAACTGGCTTCACGTTGATGGAATTCTTCGCCTTATCGTTTCGCTCGTCTTACTTGATTACACGCTCTATTTTTGGCACTTCCTAAATCATAAAATTCCGTTTCTTTGGCGTTTTCACAATGCGCACCACACGGACCTCGATCTGGATGCGTCGACTGCCTCGCGCTTTCATTTTGGCGAATTGGCCTTATCGACGTTCTATCGAGTGGCACAGATATTTGTATTTGGGATTGATGTCCCAACTGTTCTTTTGTTTGAAACATGCATAACGGGCTTTGCGCTTTTTCATCATGCAAATCTAAGACTTCCGCTTTGGCTCGAACGACAGATTTTGAAAGTTATCGTTGCCCCACGCATGCATGGAATCCATCACTCGATCATTCGAGAGGAAACGGATTCAAACTTCGGGACGATTCTGACTCTGTGGGATCGCGTCCATCGGACTCTCATGCTTACAAGATCCCAGGATGAGATTACTATTGGTGTTCCATCGTACCGGGTTTTTTCGGAACAACGCTTAATCGATATATTGGCGATGCCCTTTCATAGGCAACGCGAATGGATTTTACCGACTGGAGAAATCCCGCAGAGAAACCAACTGAGCTAAAACCATTTTTCTCCCAACACAACATGTTGGCGCCATCTGTGCACAACAGCTCTAATCACTCGTTCGAAATATGAAAATACGTTGTTGTATTCATCGCGTTGGCCAAATTCTTGCTCTCTTCATGGATAATGGCTCAAAACCAGAGCTTTCGGGGCGGATCTCCGAAGTTTTACTACTCAATGGAGGAATTTATGGACTTGCAATCAACTATCGGAACATTCAATCAAGCACTTAAAAATACGCTAAAGGGCATGACGGATGAAGTTCAGCAGTGCATCACCGTCTGCTTAGAGTGTCATCGAACATGTGAACAACTTATTCCTTACTGCCTGGATAAAGGTGGAATGCATGCGGAGAAGAATCATATTCAACTTCTTTCTACGTGTGCGGACATTTGTCGAAGCTCAGCTCATTTTATGATGTGGGGCTCTGATCTCCATGGGCGAGTTTGCGGAGTTTGCGCGGATGCATGTCTCAAATGCGCTGAAGACTGCGAACGCATGGGTGACGATCAGATGATGAAAATGTGCGCTGATATTTGTCGTCGCTGTGCCGAGAGCTGTCGGAAGATTGCAACACATCATTAGGAGCCGTGATCGTTCATTACAGCAAAGTCAATCAACGGTGAGAAGTGATTCGCAAGGTCACGAGAGTCCAAGTCCGAACGCCTATAAAAAAATTAGGCAGACGGGCTTTGATTTCGATCACTTTCTGCGGAAGCTCAATTCTGAGCCACATTTAAATTCGTGGATCTGGCGAATAGCTGCACTACGGTTACTGCTTCGGCGAGGTCACCACAGCCGTTACTTTTTTTTCACTCGTATCGACCCAGTTCAGGACTTTTGCTTTATCTTCTTCGGTCAGTTTTGAACCTGGATGCATAAAGCTATAAAGCCAAGTCGGCATTGTGCCCTTGGAAGCAACTTCGCGAATTGCTTTCAAGTCCTCTTCCGGCGTGCCGTGTCCGGCGAATGGAAAACCTTTTGAAATCTCGAGGTGCTCTTTCGCTTCCGAACGATCACTCTCAACGATCCAATGAACAATTGGAATGGACGTATACCATGGTGCAGCGACATCCACGGAATGACAGGCAGCACATTTTTTGTCGAAGACTGGTTTCACCGACAAAAAGTATTCTTTGTTAATGTCCGCGTAGACTTTCTTTAAATCAGCCGCCGGTTCTTCTGCCTGTGCTGTATTCGAATGTTTGCCATGGTGATGTTCCGTGTGAGCAAGCAAAGTGATGCTGACATGCAAGCTACAAAAAAACAGAATAGATCTCACCGGCAACTCCTCAGATCTCCTCAAATGATTTTGAAAGCGGAATTTTAAAATGAGATTTCGATTTCCAGAGATAAAAGATCACCGGGTAAATCAAAAGTTCTAATAGAAAAGAACTGATAAGTCCGCCAATCATGGGCGCAGCGATTCGTTTCATAACATCAGACCCAGCGCCGAGTGACCACATGATAGGAATAAGACCCATGAAAAGTGCTGCGACTGTCATCAGCTTTGGGCGCACTCGGTGAACGGCCCCTTCGATAACGGCATGTTTCAGATCATCTAATGATTTCATCTGATTTTTTTGAATGCGCTCATCAAAAGCGAGATCGAGATACATCAACATAAATACGCCGGTCTCAGCATCGAGACCCAGGAGCGCGATCATTCCAACCCATGCCGCGATCGACAAATTGTAATCAAGAAAAACCAAGAACCAAACAGCACCGATGAGAGAAAACGGCACCGCTAAAAGTACGATTCCAGTTTTCACCCACGACTTCGTATTAAAGTAGAGAAGGAACATGATCAAAATGAGAGTTATCGGGATCACGAACTTCAAGCGTTCTTTAACGCGCTCCATGTTTTCGAATTGGCCACTCCAAGATATCAAATAGCCAGTTGGAACTTCGACGTTTTGATTAAGAACTTCTTTTGCGCGGTTTACGTAAGTGCCGATGTCGATTTTCTCAGGGTCAATGTCGATATAGACGTATCCAACGAGCTGGGCATTTTCATCTCTGATCATCGACGGGCCGTCTTTAAATCGAACATTTGCAACTTCGCTTAAAGGAATTTGCGCGCCTGTTGGAGTTGTAATGAGAGTGCGCTTGATTTGTTCGGGATCTTGCCTAAAGCTTGGTGCTAACCGTACTTGAACGGGGTAGCGTTCGCGTCCAGCCAGGATTTGAGAGACGTTGTCGCCGCCGACTGATGTCATTGCCTGGTCTTGTGCGTCTTTGAGAGAGAGTCCGTAAATCTTAAGTTTCTCACGATCAAAATCAATATCGAGGAAGTAGCCGCTTGCGATGCGTTCAGCAATGACAGACCTCGTTCCTTCGACCGTCATGATCTGCTGTTCAATTTTTTCGCCGATGTCTTGAATCGTCTTTAAGTCAGGGCCAAAGATCTTGATGCCGATCGGACTCCGAATCCCAGTTGAAAGCATGTCGATTCTATTTTTGATCGGCATAGTCCAAATGTTTGGCATTCCGACAAAAGTGAGTTTTTCATTCAGCTCATCGATGAGCTTTTCCTCGCTGATCGTTTCAGGCCAGATTCTTTGCAATGGAGCCTTCGTAAATTCAGGTAAGAACGAATACCAGCGCTTTTCTTTTCGCCACTCTGAACTTGGCTTCAAAGTAATCGTCGTTTCGATCATACTTAAGGGTGCCGTGTCGGTTGACGTCTCTGCTCTTCCAGCCTTACCGAAAACAGTATCGACTTCAGGGAAGGTTTTTAAAATCTGATCTTGAAGCGTCAATACACGTTGGGCTTCGCTGACTGAAATGCCAGGAAGAGCCGTTGGCATATATAACAAGCTTCCTTCATGTAGAGTCGGCATGAACTCTGATCCCAAAAGCATAAAACCTGGAACAATCGAGAGGATGCTAGCAAATGCAAATCCAAGCGTTTTCTTTTTATGTCGTAGGACCCAATCGATGACAGGTTCGTAAACAGCAAATAGCCTGCGACTGATCGGATGCTTATGTTCGTCGTAGTAAGTGCCGACGAGAGTCGCGTTTCCAATTCGATTAAGAAGCGGACTTTTAGTTTTGAAATTTTCAGATCTCGCAAAAAGCATTCGGATAGCAGGATCGAGAGTAATCGCGAGAAGTGCCGCAATCGCCATTGCAAAATTCTTTGAGAAAGCAAGCGGTCTAAAGAGTCGGCCTTCTTGATCGATAAGCGTGAAAATCGGAAGGAAAGCGACAGCGATCACCAGCAGAGAGAAAAAGACCGACGGTCCTACTTCGGTTAGTGCACTCAATCGAACATGAAAGAAATCTTCTTTTCTTCCATTGTGATCCCAAATCTGAATTTTCCGATATGCATTTTCAACTTCGACGATAGCGCCGTCGACAAGTACGCCGATCGAGATTGCGATACCCGAAAGCGACATGATGTTGCTGCTCAAGCCAAAGAAATAGAGAGGGATAAATGCCAAGAGAACCGAAATTGGGATCGTGACGATGGGAACTATCGCTGAAGGGATGTGCCACAAGAACAAAAGAATCACGAGGCTCACGATGATGAGTTCTTCAATCAAAGTTCCTTTAAGAGTTTCCATAGCTCGGTAAATGAGAGTCGAGCGGTCATAGATAGAAACAATTTTGACGCCTTCAGGAAGTGCCGTTTGAATTTCAGCGAGTTTCACTTTTACGCGATCAATGACCTCAGGGACATTTTCTCCCTGGCGCATGACTATGATACCGCCCACTGTATCGCCAAGCCCATTGAAGTCAGTCACACCTCTTCGCATTTCAGGCCCCACTGAAACCGTAGCAACTTGCTTAACAACGACAGGCGCGCGACTTCGGGGGTTATAATTAACGACGGCGTTTTCAATGTCTTCAATCTTGTCGACCAGAGCGCGACTGCGAACCATAGCTTCGGTGCCTGAAAACTCAATTGTCCTTGCGCCACTTTCCTGGTTGGAGTTTCGAACGGCTTCCATCACCTGATTCATCGTGACTTGAAACTGCTGAAGCTTTGTCGGATCAACTTTTATTTGGTACTGTTTTACAAAACCGCCAACCGCGGCTACTTCAGCAACGCCTGGAACACTTTGCAGTTGGAACTTAATCAGCCAATCCTGCATTGATCTCATGTCGGATGAGTTGAATTTTCCAGATTCATCTCGAAGCGCATATTGGTAGACCCAACCGACGCTTGTTGCATCAGGACCGATTTCTGTTTTCACTCCGGCGGGCAACTGAGAGCCAATTCGATTTAAACTTTCAAGTACACGGCTGCGCGCCCAGTAAAGATCAACACCGTCCTCAAAAATTACGTAGACGTACGAGAATCCGTAATCAGAGAAACCACGAACCGATTTTACTTTCGGGGCTCCCAGCATTGCCGAAACAATCGGATACGTGACTTGGTTTTCAACTATCTCAGGGGAGCGATCCCATTTTGAGTAAATAATAACTTGGGTGTCTGAAAGATCGGGAATTGCATCGAGAGGAATTCGATTTAAGCTGTACACGCCGAGCGCCATGAACACTGATGTGATCGCAAGGACAAAAAAACGATTATGAGCAGAGAACTCAATAATCCGTTTAATCATTTTGTAGCCTTACCCGGCATGCACATGGCCATAGGAATGTCCCAGTGTTGATCGTCAGGGCAGGCTGGGGTCGAAGACTTTTTGCCGCCAGCACCTTCCGAGGTTCCGCGTATCTTTGCTTCAGAGTCGATCAAAAAATTGGGGCCTGAGCTGATGTTTTCTCCTGGCTCAAGGCCTGAGACGACTTCGTAAAATCCTTCTGTCTTTGCCCCAAGCATAACTTTACGGGCGGCAAGTTTATTTCCGTCCGTAAACACGTAAACAAGATCGCCAGTTCCGGTGTGGAGAACTGAACTTTCTGGAATAGCGACGCTATCTTTACGAATGACGCTAACGACCCCGCTAAACGTTGTTTCTGAAATCAGCCCTTTCGGTCCTTTTTGAATTTGGCCAATCACGCGGATAGTTCGGCTTGTCGGATCGACGATTGAATCAACGGATGTGATGACGCCTGTGATTTCACCGTTTGGGACAAAGCTGCTTTGTCCTTTGAACGGAAGTCCCGCGCGAACGAAGTGAAGGTCGCTTTCATAAACTTGGAATGCAACGCTCGAGCTTGATAGCAACCGGCCCGATACAGGAATCGAAAGATTTAAATCCATGCGCTCAACTTGCTGTTTTTGAACGCCAATCAAATCAAGTTGGTCAGCGGAAGCTTGGACTTGTGATCGGCGGCTTTCGGCTGCTTGAACTTGCTGCATTTTTACTTGGATGAGCTTCATATGACAGATCGGGCATTCGCCCGCGTGATCCATATGAATCTGGGGATGCATCGGGCATGTCCAATAGCTTGAGCTTTTTAATTCCGTGGAGACCACTTTTTTGTCAGAAGAATTTCTGTTCAAAAACGTCTTTGCGGCCCAAAGGCCGACTACGGCAATGACGACAATAATAATTAGCCAGTTGCGTTTCATTGCGCCCCCTCGGTTGCCGAGCTGAATGCCGAAAGCTCTGCGACGGTAGTTTCATATTGCAAACGAAGATCGAGTGCTCTCAATTTTAAATCGGGGAATGCCTCCATGGCTTCGCGATGATCTTGAAGTGACTCCATATCTCGCGGGGCCAGGTTGTGAACAAGTCGCATGCGTTTTTCTGCGCGCGGGAGAAGTTTTTCCGAAATCAGATCTAATTGTTTTTTTAAGGATTCCGCACGACTCAGCAATGAAGATGTTTTTGCCTCGATGCCTAGCTTTTCTTGCGCGTACTCTGCTTCGCCCTTTAGCTTTTCGGCATGCACCGATTTAGAAGCCGCGTTAGGCTCCCAAAAGAAAATGGGAATAGTCGCGCCCACCATGATCTCGCGAAATCCCAGAGTCATTGGCGTTCCGCCGATATCTCTATAGCGTAAATTAAGATCAGGGAACCAAGACGACTTAGCTTCTGATTCGCGAGCGCCCAGCTTTGCAAGCGTTAACTTTTTAGCCTCTAGCTGAAACGGTGAAGAAAGAGTTTTTGCAGCTGGTATCGCAGAAACAGGTGGTTTCTCGAGAGACGGTCTATATTCAGAAGGATTCTTACGAGCATATTCAGCTAGTGCAATTTGTTGTTCTCTGAGAGTCTGCTCGGCCTCTAAGGCTTCGTTCTCAAGCAAATCAAGATCTGATTCCGCTTTCAACGTGTGGATAGTTAGAGATGAATCGGAGCGTGTACTCGCCCGACTAAGTTTCAAATGTTCTTGTATGGCCCTTCGTTTTTCTTTTAGGAACTGGATTCGTTCTTGAGCAGACCATACAGATACATAAAGAAGTCGCGCCTTCGCTAAGACCTCATTCTTCAATCCACGAGCTATCGCTTTCTCAGCTTCGGCCTCAAATTTTCGAGCGCTCCGGTCATTAGATAACTTAGTTGGAAAGGGAATACTTTGATTCACTTCAAAACCGTTGGCCGTTCCACTGCTGTCACGCATTTGAGAAACTCCAACCATGGGTTGCGGAAGAGCAATTCCAATTGATCGGGCATCAGCTGCTTCGACCGTTGCGTCGCTTGCTTTCAAGGTCAGGTTTTGGGCTTCTACGTCTTTGAGATAGCTGGCGAGCGAAATCGACTCTTCTGCTATTGCGGAACTGGCTGAAATTGAAATGAAGAGGGTTAAAACTAAACGCTTCATATAATGGATTACGAGGAATCGAGATAGTTTGTGACAGCGGCGCCAAAATATATTCCAATATCCTGGAATCACTAGGAAATTTATTTTGTTGTCACAAAAGACCTCGGGTCTTCGTAATACTTGGTGAGAAAGGCTCGGATGAAATTAGAAGCACTTTCCGATGAAGACCTTATGGTGATGTATCAATCAGGATCAGAAGACGCATTTCAAACGCTCTACCGAAGACATTCGGAGAAAATCTATGGATTTCTTCGCGGACGAGTTTGGAACCACGAGCGAGCGGCTGAGCTCTATCAGGAAAGTTTCCTGAAAATGCACCGATCAAAGCATCTCTACAATAAGTCATTGCCAGCTTTGCCTTGGATTTTTTCGATTACAAAATCGGTTTTAGTCGATGGACTTCGTGTTGATCAACGCGCAAGACGTGATGCTGAATATTCCGCTGAAACGGCATCATCAGAAGATCAAAGATCGATTGGCGATGTTGCGAGCCTGATGAATCGGCTTCCGGAAAGCCAAAGAAGAGCAATTGAACTTCGCTATATTGATGAAAAGACATTTGAAGAAATCGCAGCCTCTCTCGAGACATCCTCTGATAACGCACGGAAAATTGTCAGTCGCGCGGTTACGAAATTAAAATCATTTGCGGAGAAGGGTGACTAAGCCATGAAATCATCCGACCCTAAAGAATGGATGAGCGAGTATTCGGAGTTCTTGAATGCGAAAGAAACCCCGGTGCCGCACGAGTTGAATCAGAAAGTTCTTGGGAACATTCAAGCTTTGTTGAATCCAAGTGCGTGGAATGTTTTTGCGAAACTTTTAGGGATTCATCTTGTCGTGGGATTTTTCTCGCTCGCAGTTTGTCATCAATTCGGCATGAACCCGTTCGGGACTACGCGGTCGCTCTCTGACTGGCTTATGGATATGTGGGGACACAGTGTTTGCATGATCGGTTGCGGAGTTCTTTTCGTCGGTCTCAGCATTGCTGCTGCAGGATACTTTTTAACGGTTGAAGAAGTAAAAGTGCTGAGACGCACGGAATTTCTTCAGGCGTTTGCGCTTGGGGTAGTATCCCTTGGAATCTTTGCTGCCTTCGGCTCCGAACTTGCTTTGGCCTTTGCGGGCCTTTGGTTGCTCGGCGCCCTAATGGGCGGCTTCCTTGCGACTGAAGTGGTTTGGAAAGTCAGAAGCGCTGTATGAAGGAGCCTCACGATCGTTAAAGCACGATCACTTTGTCGGCCCATAGAGCCCGATTTCTCCGTCTTGCCAGTTTTAAATAGCAAGAGAGATGCCAGGCGGTGAGTGGCTTCATGAAATGGAGCAGTGGCGACACCTAGCGCTTTCATCGCCTCCGGTTTGGTGAACCAACATCGACCCTGCGATTGAAGGGCGTCGATGTAATCCGTTAATTTGACGTGCTTTGGGCTCGCAAATCCTAGTGAATTGTTCAGGTCAGCGATTGCACTTGAAAAGTGCATTTTTAATCCGACAGATTTGTCTTCAAGCGGTACCCGACACCGGACTCAGTAGTGATAAGTTCCGATGAACCTTCAAGAGCTGCATCGAACTTCTTTCGAATTTGTCCGAAATAAACCCTCAAGTAGTGATTGTGTTCCACTGAGTTTGGACCCCAAACGTCATTAAGGATTGTACGATGAGGAACGACTTTGCCAGCGTGCTTCGCCAAAACTGCCAATAGCAGATATTCTGTCGAGGTCAGCTTAACCTCTCTGCCATTAATGCGCACGAGATGTCCTGAACGATCAATTTCTAGCGGACCCGCAGTGAATAAAGGCAAATCCTCACTGAGCTGTGAATGCCTAAGACCAACACGTATTCTAGCAAGGAGTTCGGGGACACTAAAAGGCTTAGTCAAATAGTCATCAGCGCCGCCGTCGAGTGCTGCGACTTTATCTTCGTCGGAATCTCGTACAGTCAAAAAAATAACCGGCGTCTTCGACCATTCTCTGATTTTGTGAAGCACTTCGAGCCCCGTTAAATCAGGAAGACCAAAATCGAGAATTATTAAATCAGGGCGTTTCTCTATCATTCGTTGAATTCCCTCGTTCCCGGTGGCGGCCTCAAACACTTCAAATCCATTGGATGTAAGGCTGTGCTTCAACAGCTTTGAAATGGAAGGTTCATCGTCGATGACTAGAATTTTTGGCAATGTCATTTTAGTGCCTCCCGAAGGGCAGGCGGAGCGGACTTATAAGGGAGTTCAATTTCAAATTCGGCACCCGAAACGTCGTGCCGGTTTCTTGCGGTCACATTCCCCCCGTGTAGCTCAATAATATTTTTTACTATTGAAAGTCCAAGGCCAACTCCTCCAGCGGGCGTACCGGGAGCCCGGAAGAATTTTTCAAACAATTGATCCTCAAGCCCTTTCGGAATTCCTGGCCCCTCATCTCTGACTTTGATTCGAACGTATGAGCCCTCGTGTACTTCGCATGCAATTTCAATTTGGCCATCCGACTTTCCATATTTGACCGCATTTAAGATCAATTGAGTTAGCGCTTGATCTAGTAGTTGGAAGTCACCCTCAACGAGAACTGATGTTTCGCCTTTAAGACGAATGATCCTTCCGCGGAGATCGTCTCGTAATTCAGAATGTAGAATGTCGAAAAGCTCGCCAAGCTCAAACCACTCTTTCTTAAGTTGCAAGGTCCCTTTTTCCAGCCTCGAAACATCGAGAAGGTTCTCTACGACTCGATCAAGTCTACGAGCAGCGCCGACCACCTCTTGAGTAAGAGCTTTGCGCGCAACCGGATCATTAACCGTTCGCTCATCACTGAGCGCTGATGCTGAGCCGATCAACGCGGTAATCGGAGTTCGTAGTTCGTGAGATACTGAATTTAAAAGTATCTGATGGATCTTTTCAGACTCCTTGTAGAGCTTAGTTGCTTCGGCAGCCTCTCTAAATTCTAGTCGCTCGAGAACAATAGCGGTCTGGGCAATGATGGTTTCTAGAAAATTCTCAGTCTCAACACCTAGAGCCTTCTGACTGGGCTGTGGAAAAAACACGACCACCCCTACGACTCCAGTTTCGCCCTTCATTGGAAGACTAAGACAAGGAGACGCACTCAGAGTCTGGGTAGACCAACCGGCCGCCTTTCCGTTTTCAAATGCCCATTGAGCAACTGCGAATTCATTTTCTGAAAGTTGCCGCCCAGATGATTTGCTGGCCCGGAGTTTCCGTTCTTTATCGGCAAGAAGAACCACAGCTCCGGCCTTAAATTGTCGCTGGATCTTATTTGATAAAATAGTTGCAGCTTCTTCGTCATCACGTGCGCGAGTAAGGTTTTTGACCAACTCATAGAGGAGTCTTGTTTCGCTCTCCCTGATTTCTAAAACCAATTCCTGCCTACGTATCCTCGAGGTTAGGAGGCCACCGGCAAGAGCAGCGACAAAGAAGCTTGCAACCATCATGAAGTCTTCAGGCGCTGCTATCGTAAACGTCCACACCGGAGGTATAAAAAAGAAGTTCCAAACCACTGCCGAAAAGATGGCGGCAAATAGAGTCGGTCCCGCTGTAGAAAGTGTTGCAACTGCTAAGATCGCAAGGAGAAAAACCGAACCGAGTGCTCGATAGCCTGTAACCTCGAGTAGACCTCGGCAAAGAAATGAAACCGCAACCATGAACCAGGCCGTATTATAGTACGGAATAAAGCCTGATTTGAGTTCAGGCCATTTCAACGCAAATCCATGATAGCGTGGTTTTCTTTCGGCGCGGATAACGTGGACATCAACTTTACTGGTGTCCCGAACAAGTTTATCGAGCAGGGAGCCTTGTCCAAAAAGATCCCTGAAGAAACGCCTGTCGGGCCGACCCATAATGATCTGAGTGACATTGCGGTCATAGCTGACTTTTCGAATAGCCCCCGCAATATCGTTATCTGCAATCGTAATGACTTCGGCGGCCAACTCTCTTGCAAGAGTAATGTTCTTTTGAAGCGTCTCTTCGTCTTCTTTGGAGAGAGATTGTCCTGTATTCACGTAGAGAGCGATCCATGGTGCCTCAAGACTGTGAGCCATCCTTCTAGTTGTACGGATAAGTCTAGCGGAATAGGGACTATGGCTAACGGCGACGAGTAAGCGCTCAGTTGTATTCCAAGGACCCTCGATACCTTTGATGGTCATATGAGCGTGGAGATCTAGGTCAACTTTTTCGGCAACGAAACGGAGCGCCAATTCACGAAGTGCAAGTAGATGCTCTTCCTTAAAAAAACCTTCCATTGCTCTGGCAGCGCGATCGCCTAAATAAACTTTTCCCTCTTTTAGTCGCTGCAAGAGCTCATCGGGCGAAAGGTCGACAACTTCAATTTGATCTGCATTATCTATAATAGAATCGGGAACTGTTTCTCTGACGAGAATGCCGGTAATTTGCGCTACCTGATCGTTTCTGGATTCGATGTGCTGAATGTTGACCGTCGTATAAACATCAATTCCCGCGCTCAGAAGTTCTTGAACATCTTGATACCGCTTAGCGTGTCGAGATTCCGGCACGTTTGTATGAGCTAGCTCATCGACTAACACAAGATCAGGTTTTTCTCTAAGGATGCGATCGAGGTCCAT
>Ga0210057_1004563_pt1 | contig 18321 bp, 20 predicted proteins | sample CryGeyCG2114_010_2_FD_183968 | JGI IMG/M metagenome (GOLD analysis project Ga0210057, IMG submission 183968) | Groundwater microbial communities from aquifer - Crystal Geyser CG10_big_fil_rev_8/21/14_0.10 (SPAdes) (version 2) | ecosystem: Environmental > Aquatic > Deep subsurface > Groundwater ...
CGAGATGACGATGTCGTCATCAAGCAAGGCGTACGTGGTTCCATCGATGTTTGTGGCTCCACGCTCGTGGGCGAGCCAGACCTGACCGACGGTGAGCGCGAGGAAGAGCAAGACGTAAGCAAACAAGAACTTCATGAGAGTACCCTCGTGAGTGGTTCAGTCCGGGAATCGGACTGAGAATGTTCATAACATGATATGCAATGGACAATCTCAATCCGATAAAAAAACGAGAATAGACGCTTTGTAAAAGATCAAAAATCGGTTATTGTTATAATAACCATACCCCTTAACTTCCAAAAAGTCAAGATAGGTATGTGAAGTATAACATTTTTTGGCTACAGTCAAGCAGTGTATGTGGATAACCTAAACTTTTATCGCTAGCAAAAAACAATCCCGACGTTATCGGGATTGTTTTTTTATCTATAATTTTCCACCAAAGGCGGACGGGCGTGTCAAAATTCCTGCCTGCCGGCAGACAGGCGTGTTTCTACATCATTCCCATACCACCACCACCCATTGGCATCGCTGGTTCATCTTTCTTCGGGAGGTCTGTAACGACCGCCTCGGTCGTGAGGAGCATTCCTGCAATAGACACAGCGTTTTCAAGGGCACTGCGAGTAACTTTTGCAGGATCAATAATTCCCTGCACTACCATATCTCCATACTCGCCTGTTGCCGCATTGAAACCAAAATTTCCTGAATTCTTCTTTACTTCATTCACCACAACCGCTCCTTCAAATCCGGCGTTCTTTGCAATAATACGAATCGGCTCTTCGAGTGCGCGACGGAGAATGTTCACTGCGAGGAGTTCTTCGTCACTCATGGTTGAACCTATTTCATCAAGCGCGGCAACCGCACGAAGGAGTGCGACACCACCACCCGGAACCACACCTTCCTCTACAGCCGCCTTCGTTGCGCCGACAGCATCCTCGATACGATGTTTTATTTCCTTCATTTCTGTTTCTGTCGCTGCACCCACTTTTATGACCGCCACCCCACCAGCAAGTTTTGCCAGGCGTTCTTGTAATTTTTCCGTATCAAAATCAGAGTCAGATTGATCAATCAGTTTCTTTATCTGAGATACTCGTTCTGCAACTGCGCTCGGATCACCTTTTCCTTCGACAATCGTCGTGTGTTCTTTTGTTGACACGACTTTTCGCGCGCGACCAAGATCTTCGAGTGTTGCTTTGTCAAGCTTCAATCCGAGGTCTTCAGTAATAACTTTTGCACCGGTCAACACGGCAATGTCTTGAAGCATTTCTTTTCGTCGATCTCCAAACCCAGGTGCTTTCACAGCAAGCACGTGAAACGACCCACGAAGTTTGTTTACAACAAGTGTTGCGAGTGCTTGTCCATCAACATCCTCTGCAATAACAACGAGTTCTTTTCGTCCGGACTGGGCGACTGCTTCGAGAATTGGCACAATATCTTCGACAGAAGAAATTTTCTTATCAGTAATCAACACATACGCGTCTTCATATTCTGCTTCCATTCGTTCACCATTGGTTACCATGTACGGAGAAATATATCCTTTGTCAAAGCGCATCCCCTTCACCGTTTCGATCTCCATACCAAAGCTTTGTGATTCTTCTACAGTGATTACACCATCTTTCCCAACTTCTTTCATTGCTTGCGCGATTTTTTCTCCAATTTCTTTATCATTTGCAGAAATGGCTGCAACATGCGCAATTTCATCTTCTTCGACCGGCTTTGCTATCTTTTCACGAAGATACGTGATGATTGCCTCTGTTGCTTTGTGGAGTCCACGGTTGAGTGCAACAGGATTCGCTCCCGCAGCAACATTTTTCATACCTTCATGAATGATGGCTTGTGCAAGCACTGTTGCTGTTGTTGTTCCGTCTCCAACAACATCATTTGTCTTATTTGCCACTTCTTTAACCAGTTCAACGCCGATGTTTTCATTTTTGTCTTCAAGTTCAATTTCCTTTGCAACAGTCACACCATCTTTTGTAATAATTGGTGTGCCGTATCCTCGATCGAGAACAACGTTTCTTCCTTTTGGACCGAGGGTCACTTTGACTACATTTGCAAGTGTGTCGACGCCACGCACGAGTGCCTCGCGCGCTTCGTCTTGAAAGGTAATTTGTTTCGCCATATATTTGATAATTAGATTATTGGTTTATTAGGGTATGTTGGGAGTTCTCTAAATACGCATATTTAAACTGGACCAACGAAAGACTGAAGATTGCATGTTGCTTCGCAACATAAGATTGAAGATTATTCATAATATCTGAGGATAGATACAGAACAATACACATCGCCTCACAAATATAGTCTTTAATCTTTTTTGCCGTTAGGCAAAAACAATCTTAATCGACCGAAGGGAGACGCAATCTTTCGTCTCAGCATATCAATCAAAGACATTACTTCTGTACTATCGCAAGCACATCATCTGCTGAAATAATCTTGTGATCTTCTCCGGCAATTTCGACTTCATCCCCTCCCCACTTTTTGTAGAGAATCACGTCTCCGACAGACACTTCCATTGTAGCGCGTGTTCCGTCTTTGAGCATTTTTCCTGGCCCAACCGCAACAACGGTTCCCTCTGCCTTTTTTTCTTTGTCAGCTGTTTCTGGGATAAAAATCCCAGATGCTGTGACTTCTTCAGCCTTCACAGGCTTTACCAATATATGGTCTGCGAGTGGTTGTATGGTCATAAGACACAAAAAATTATTAAATATATTATCACTCTATATATAAGAGTGATAATTCTACAGCCATTGTACAGTATTCTAAAATACTGTCAAGACGTTGACCTTCACGGCAGTGGACAGTGAAAAATAGACGTATACGAATGTGACTACCGGCGAAATCAATGGTTCAAAAAGTCCACAGTCGGGGGAGCTTGGTATACCGACTATTATGAGAAGTCGTGATGCCTGTCAGAAACACGACTTCGAATAGCGAATGTACCACGCTTGGCCCCGACTGTGGACTCTTCCAGCTCAAATACCTTACGCTCATTCTCTATCCATGTCAACATATAAAAAATAGCTATGTGTAGCTATTTTTCATTCTGTGAAAGTTGTTCAGTGGATTGTTTGGGGACAACGTGTGGAAGAATAAAAAAAACCATTGACATCTCTCTCTCTCTGCTATATCTGAACTGTTCGTTTGAGTAGGAGTGCGTTATGAGACTTTTGGTGTATTTCAACTGGATTGCGCTTGGAATCATCACCACCGTCCTTCTATTGATCGGAATGGTGGCGATGATTGAGGTATGGAACCCAGGATTTTTGAGAAGCCTCAGCCTCAGAGATCTCAATCTGTTCTGGCCGGTGGGGATCACCGGCACTTTTTTCGGCTTGTACGCCAAATTGGTGTGGAAGGTGCTTCACTAGTGGAGCTGTGGGTATGCGGAGGGAGTTTTCCACCCACACACCAGACGAACACCACTCCGTCCGCACACCTACGAAACTATTTCTATAGAGATATGTTCGTAGGGAGAGCGGACGGTTTTGGTTTTATTAATTCGTTTGAATTATGAAACGCTTAATTTGTCATCCCGAGCCTGCCTGTCGGCAGACAGGCGAAGCCGAGAGCCTGCCCTGAGCGAAGTCGAATGGGGATCCCTTTCATGTAATCATAGTCGTTTCATGAAAAGGGATTCCTCCACTGCACTCTCACTTCGTGTATTCGTTTCGGTCGGAATGACAGTGTTTCACAATTCAAAGTAATTCGCTTTATCGAATCCCACTCAAAAAAACGCGCAGCTATAACATAACGAAGTCTACACTTCGTTATTTTTATTCTGAAAAAATAATCCAAAAAATACCGCAATCAACATCAGTCCGACATAGCTTGACCAGAGATAATGATCGAGAAGAAGTAATGGTACATAGCCCGTAATAAGGAGTACGTATTGTCTATAGTCTATAGTCTGTAGTCTCACAAAACTCACCAATACAAACACCAACAACGCGACACCTACCAAACCTACTTCGACGACGAACAGTAGCGGAACAGAGTGTACTGGCTGATACCACCAGCCCGGCATGCCGGGAAACGCCTGCATCAATGCGTATGTATAGTTCCCTCCTCCAACACCAAACAGTGGATGCTGTAAAAATATATCCACTGCCTGCTCGTATCCTGCTACACGTTCAGTGATAGAAACGACTTCATTTTGTGATGTTGCAGTAAAACGGGTTTGTACAAGTGGGAAAAATGCAAAAGAAAAAATGCAAAATGCAAAAATGATCGAAAATGCAAGAAGCAACTTAGCAAGTCTCTCCCCCTTGCCAAGGTGGATACCAAGAGGGGGTCTTCGGACTTCCGACAACCCCTCCCTAACCCCTGCCTGTCCGGCAGGCAGGCTCCCCTTAAAAAGGGGAGGGAACATACTAATCACATACACCACTAATCCGAAAAATACAGCAAGAAATGCACTCCGACTAAACGTAAAAAACAACGCCGTACTCTGCAGCACAATAATCGCATGTACAACAACTCTCCCCCACCCCACTGAACTTCGATACAACAAAAGTGAACTGAATATCGTAAGCGCGAGATACCCACCAAACACATTTGGATGTGAAAAACTGCCATACGCGCGTAGCCATCTACCAATCGACTCGCTGGCAATGATCGATGCGCCGGGCTCGTGAACAATATAGCTACTCAGACCAAGCACGGTCGACGCAACTGTTGCTTGAGAAAGAAATTGCCAAATACCAAGAACACTAACAGGAATACTTCCGAGAATAAACGCCCAGAGAGCATTTTTCCCTTTCACAGGACCGCTGTAAAAAAAGAGGAAGAGTAACGACCCAAGTAGTATCCGTCGGGTATGTTGAAACGCAACAAACGTGTCTCCTACAAAAAATGACAAGATTAAAGAATATAGACTAAAGAGTAAGAGACTCAACACGAACAGTCTGTCTTTACTCAACGAAAAAGTTCGTAGTCTGTAGTCTGTAGTCCGAAGTCTGGCCACGTACCAAACCATGAAAAGCAATACGATCATCCAACCCAGCACTTCCGTTGCAAAAACGCCCAGCGTCCCATACTCCCACTTCGCACCATTCACAAATCGCTCTTGCAATAAAAGAATCGTTTGCCATGGGAGCAAAAAAAGGAAGAGGAATGTGAGATACTGAATTGTTTTTTCTAAATATTGCATGTTTGTACTTATAGATACGCGGATTGAACAGATCAAACGAATAAGCACGAATTTTATTTATAAAAATTTATCCGTTCAAATCTGTTTAATCCGTGTCATCCGTGTGCTATTGAACGACCCTCACCACTCGCTTCCGCCACTCCTCACGAAACTGCACACGTCGATCATTCTCATGAAACTTCATCATTGTATCATCAATAACCACACGTGTATCAGACTCATTTTTTACACTTCGAAAATTCATCATCATCTTTTTCTCCTGCATTCTCTTTGCTTGCGCTTCAATAAGATCCCCATACCCCTTCGCCCAAACAGTTTCAAACATACGCCGAATTTTTTTGGCAATTACCCCCTCCTCCACTCGCCAACGCGGATGCAGGATAAACGGCTGAAACGCATGTGGAATCAATTCTTTTGCCCATGTATTTTGTTTCAACATCTGTGCTCGAATGTCTTCCGGATCATACACCGGAATCAGCTGGTCAATCCAGTATGCCATATAGATATCCGGTTCGTCGATTGCCACATCCGAGAGATCAAGGTGTGCGTCTGTGATATAAAAACTCAAACAAATTCTGTTTGCTATCATTTTCCCATGTCTGCGCAGACGAAAAAGCGTGAGCGTAAGGGTGATAAGCAAACGCGTGAGCCACAGCCGGCCTTTTTTTATTACAATAAATACATCAATATCACTGCAGTGCGATGCTGAGCTCGACGCAACGGTGTTGCACACAAACATCGCCTGAAAAAATGGAATCCATCTGATCCGCCTCGCCGCCTTGCTCGCAATGTCCATCTTCTTATCAATCACCACGACCGATAGCTGCCGCTTGTCGACCAGCTCTTCACGCCCGGGAAGAAAATAAAATCCATGCAAGTACCCAATATCATTACGCTCCCTCATTTCTTGCAACACTCTCTCTATCCGTATATCATGATCCTGCCTGCCGGCAGGCAAGGTATCCGTTATCCGTAAGTTCCAAAGCCACCGAAAAATTTCCTCCTTCGTCAGCGGCGTGTCGAACACATCAAACCATGCGAGTGTTTGTATGATTGATTTGTGTATATTCATATAACAAAAGTGTAGCATAAAAAAAACTCTCCCCCTAGGAGAAATTGTTGTAAATGAAAGTATTTTGTATTTACCACGCAACCCCACCCTAACCCCTGCCTGTCCGGCAGGCAGGCTCCCCTTATCTAGGGAGGGGACAAACTACTTAGGACATCCCTCATTCCCTTTCAAAAAACAAAAACCTTCGCTCGAAAGTTTGTTACGTGTTACATGTTACGTGGCTCACGCCTCTTCCCGCATCGCCACCGCCTCAGTCCCCATGTCACCCTTCGCAATCTTGAGGCGCTCTTCTTTTTGCCCCACCACAGCATCTTCTACAATCATCTTTTTTTCAGTAATAGAAACAACTTGTTCACGACCTACCATATATTTTTTTGTGGAAAGCATCGATGATTTTACTTCGTACTGAAGTACTTGCTGTCCATCGATATCAAACACAATATCACCCACATGCCCAAGCACCTCGCCTGAACGAGTTTCAACTGGAAGTTTTTTTAATTGTGAATATGTGATGCGCATAAAGTTTGTATGTCATCCTGAGCGGAGTCCCGACGATAGGAGGGACGTAGTCGAAGGATCCCTTGTTTATGCAAGTATAAGGGATCTCTCGACTTCAGCCTGTGTTTCACTAGGCTTCCGCTCGACATGACAAAAGAAGCTATTCCACCAACTTCCCTTCTACAATCGCCTTCCCATCTTTTGGCTTCTCATGTCGAAAAATCCACATCTGTTGTAATAACATAAACAATGTTGACAAGAACCAATAGAGTGTCAAGCCTCCGGGAAATGACAGTCCAATAAGGAGCGTCATGATGGGCATGAAATATAACATTTGTTTATTCATCATGCTTGCCATACTTTCGTCTTTCCCTGCCACGCCAGCTTCTTTTGGGGGACGCTGTGCCTGCATCATCCGAGCTTGTAAAAATTGTGTACCGGCCGCCAGCACTGCCAGTACAATACTCTTTTGTGATAAATCAAACAATCCCAAACTTATCGGACTGATGGTTTCCGGATTTGGTACGAACGAATACAACAATTCAAACCTGGTAGCGGCGAACAAATCACGAAGGACATAGTACAGTGCAATAAACACAGGAAGCTGAATCAACATTGGCAAACATGACCCAAGGGGGCTTACTTTATGCTCGCTATAGAGTTTCATTGTCTCTTTTGCAATGCGTTGCTGGTCACCCTTGTGTTCCTTTTTCAAAAGTTCGAGCTTTGGTTGGAGCTCTTGCATTTCCTTTTGTGCTTTTATGGACTTGTTTGTGAGTGGATGCAGTGCGAGCTTTATGAGCAGGGTAATAACCAGAATGATCACTCCAATATCCGGAATGATATCATAGAGTGCTACAAAGAGATTGAATATGGGTTGGTAGAGAAGTACTTCGAAAACATGTGTCATAAATATATATACGAATTATGTGGGGGAGTATACTACCACACCAACAAAAAAGAAAGGGGCGACGTAGTAGGATTGTTTCCAAAAATGTGGTTGCTTGAGTTTTTTTGCATACTTCCTCTCAACACGAAAATCTTTCTGAAATGAATGGAGTGACAAACGCGAGTTTGTCTTATGTCCGAAGTGACAAACTCGCGTTTGTCACTCCTTCTCTTGCGAGTACGATCAGTTGTCTCCATAGCCCCTTTAGGGCTGTGGAGTCTCAGTGCTATTAAACGTTCCAATAAAAAACACTGATTCATTCTGAACCAATGTTTTTTGTATCTGAATTGTATCTCTATCTATTTCTTTTCTTCTTCAGAAACTTCCTCGTCTTCATTTTCCATTTTCTCTCCACCTTCGCTTGAAGCTTCGGTGGATTCAGTAGAGATTTCTTCTTTGGAATCCTTTGTCACCTTTGTTGCTTTTGCATCCTTTTCCTCTTCTACAGCAACATCCTCTGAAATCTCTTCGGTCGTGTCTTCTACTGGTACATCACCCTCCAATTTTTCTTTTATCACTCCTTCATCATCCTCGCTACTCACTTTCTTTTCACCGTCTTGAACAATGTTAATCTTCCAACCGGTAAGTGTTGCCGCGAGGCGGACATTTTGGCCACCACGACCGATTGCGAGCGAAAATTGATCTTCCTCGACATGCACGTCAGCTTCTTTTGTCTGTTCGTTCAGTTCTACTTTCTGGACTTTTGCCGGTGAGAGTGCTTGCTTGATAAATATTTCAGGATTTTCATCCCACATAATCACGTCAATCTTCTCTCCACCAAGCTCCTCGATAATCGTTGTAATACGACTGCCACGCTGTCCGATACACGCACCAATCGGGTCAATAGAATCATCTTCGGTAAACACTGCAACTTTACTTCGATTCCCCGGATCACGCGCAATGCCTTTGATCAGGACAGAGCCTTCATCTATTTCTGGAATTTCTTGTTCGAATACAGACGAGACCATCTTACTACTCGTACGAGAGAGCTCGATCTGTGGACCACGGGGTCCCATCTCGATAGAGAGAATAAAGAACGGCAATCGAACACCCGGACGATATTGCTCGCGTTTTACTTGTTCCTCAGGCTTCAGAAAACCGGTAATCTTCCCAAGATCAATCAAAATGTTTCCACCTCGATCGCGTTTATGAACTGTTCCCTGTACAATTTGTCCCACTTGTTCTTTGAAATCTTCAAAGACATTGTTCCGTTCTGCTTCACGAATTTTTTGGATAATCACTTGCTTTGCTGTCATCGCCGCCATACGACCAAACTCGCCGGGAATGGTTTGTTCTATTTTCAAAAGATCCCCAATCTTTGCGTCCTTTTGGATTTCTTTTGCGTCTTTTACCATCAAGTCTGTTTTTGGATTAAACTGTGGCAGATGTGCTGTTTCTTCTTCTGTCAATTCACGATATTCTTCGCGAGCTTTTTCACGAAGCGCCACCAACTCTTCTTGTGCCTGCTCGAGCACGCCTTCTTCAATATCCTCCACAACAGTTTTCTCATCCCAAATATCCATGTCTCCTGTTTCTGCGTCGAACTTCACAAAGTAGTTACCCTGCTTTGTTCCAAAATCTTTTCGATATGCTGCCGCGAGTGCTGTTTCGAGCGCTTCGAGAACTTCACTATATTCGATTCCTTTTTCATCTGAAAGGAACTGAATTGCTTTTGCGATTTCTGATGCCATAGGTTTTGTTAATTAGTATATTTGAAAATGAGATTATTAATTTTTTTAGCTAATATAAGCACAAAATAAGCTATAAAAAAAGCAGCTTTTATAAGCTACTAAGGTGACTGTATAATAGCACAATAAATTACTCTTGTCAAGAGCAAAGGCATAATGAAACATAGCCCCTTTCGGAGCTATGTTAAAGATCAAATGACGTTACTGAGCCTATTTATGGCTTAACATAAAATGACTGCCCTACCACGGTCACATTTTTTTCTGCATTTACTCCGCTCGCTTTTCCTGTATATGAATATCCTTGCACTGCTGTAGAGATCGTGGTGGTTGCGCTGTATGTTGTTGTTCCAACAATATCAGCAAGCACGTTCACTGTCTTGCTATCACCGGCAGAAATGCAGAAATCATTGATTGTATTTGGATCTCCTGAAAGAAATGATGCCAATGCATATTCTCCAAAGATATCCCCTTCTCCTGCCTGAAGCTGAATGGTATCTCCCAGAACAGAGAGACTTGGGAATCCGTTAATGTTCAAACGAAGCTTTGTAAGACACGCATCTTCTGTACCTTTTGCACTAAAGATATAACTCCCAATCAATTGGTTGCTTCCAACAGATAGCATTCCATTTGGTATTTCACTATTCTGTACAACAGACAATTCAGCAACAGGAAGTGTTGAAAAGGTAACACATGCTCCATCAACGCATCCAGATTCACAATACGTTTCTTGCATAACTGCCCCATATTCCCCACATGAAAATTCATGAAGTACTGGTAGACTAAATTGGCCTGTCGAACATTCGTCAGTTTTAATCTCTGTATACACGGTCGTAGAAGAAGTGACATTAGACGTTACCGTTCCTTTTGTATAATAATCTATACCACCATCACTATCGTCACATGACGCAACTGGTGTGGGTAATGGAACTGGACAAATGATGTTATTATTTTGGTTTGTGTTCGTAGCACCACCTGATTCACATCCACTAAAATCATCCTCTGCCGCTGCGCACCCACTCATCATGCCAGTATATTTGTTCAGACATGCGTATTTAGAGCCAAGCATAGCATAACAGAGAGAACCACTTAGCACTTCTTTATCAATGGATTCGCATGTTAGTGGCGTCGTCGGACCAGTTGCACCTACAGCAAAATAAGCAACACCCTTACCATTCATACCGCGATACATGAGTGTATGCGTCACCAGTCCGTTTCCAGCAGGAAAATTAAATGTTTGTGTTTTTCCTTTGTGTATCATCGTTACTGTTTGCGAACCAACTGCATAGACTGAAATATCTCCAGGGGCGTACAATGGTAATACCGCAGAATTATTCGTACCAAATCCATTCACATAGAAAAAGACGTTGATGCCGTATGTATCTTTATAGGCAATTGTCTGTCCTGTACACACTTCTACATATTGTTGTGTCGGATCAGCAGTAACGGTTCCCGAGCCTACACACGACTTTCCTCCACCCATGCCTCCTGCAGCAGCTGCGAGTGCAGCAAAGCCAAGAAACGCTGTGGCAATAGCGAGCTTTGTGTTCGTGATTGATTTTGTCTTCGTCTCAGTGACGGGTGCTTGTGTTTCTTCATCCATATAAAAAAATTAAAAAAACAAAAATATGATGTGTTGGTTATACTATATCTTTCTTTTTCATACCACCCCACTCCGCTATGACATGTTGTATATGTTCTTTTGTCACCACCGGAACGTCTGTACGTCCTGTCGGTCGTTGCATTTCGTCTATCCGTGCAGACAATGCCACCTTTGTCTGAATAATCTTTTCTTCATTTTTGAGACGGTTCATTTTTTTACTCAGCTTTCGAATTTCTTTTTTTTGTACTGTGGTTTCTTTGTCATGTGTTCCTAACGCGTGATGTGCTGCCCCAAACAACACGCCAGTGGGATGATGTGGCACATGTTCATACACATGTATCATCGCACCCGCCTCGTCCATAATATCAATTGCTTTGTCAGGGAGTTTTCGTTCTTTAATATACTCACTTGATAATCGTACCGCTGCTTCGATCGCATCGTCGGTAAATGTCACATGATGATACTCTTCATATTTTTTTCGGAGCCCCTTGAGAATTTCTATTGACTCATCGATAGACGGTTCATCCACCATGAGCGGCTGAAATCGACGTTCAAGACTATCATCCGGCTCAATATATTGTTTATATTCTTTCAGTGTCGTTGCGCCGATAAGTTGAAGCTCCCCTCGCGCCAGTGCTGGTTTCAAAATATCCGCAAGATTCACGGCACCTTCCGCACCCTTTGTTTGCATAATCGTATGGATCTCGTCGATAAACAAAATAATGCCTCGATTTGATGCACGAATGTGATCGATAAGCGTCCGAACCCGTTTTTCAAATTCTCCACGATATTTTGTGCCCCCAAGGATCTCTGCGACATTCAACGTTTCAACCCGTTTTCCTTTGAGGACATCGGGAACATTTCCTTCAAAAATTCGTAGCGCCAATCCCTCTGCAATAGCTGTTTTTCCCACACCGGGATCGCCAACAAGAATCACATTATTTTTTCTTCTGCGAGAAAGAATCTGCGTCAATCGCATAATTTCTTCGTCCCTTCCGATTACCGGATCAATGTGACCTTCATCGATGAGTTGGGAGATGTTTGTCAAAAAAGCCCCGTCACTTCCTTCAGATGTATTTCCTGATGGTAAAAATTTTCTGAGCACATCACCAAGCCCTCCACCACGAAAAGATACCCCAATACTTAACAAGACAAGTGCGCCACCAATAATATACAGCCATGTAGAATAGTCCATAATGAATATATTATATCATAGGTATCTCATAGTGCCGAATATCTTTCAGACCCTTTGGTCCACCGTAGATGCTTACTTGTTCAAATTGAATAGGTGTGTGCTCTCGATCAACATTGTTTTGTAAACAATACGCAGTCGCTGCTTGTTTTATGTTTGCAAATTTTTCTCCTCGTGTTGCACGTTCCGCGCTTCCCTTTTCTCCCCCCCGTGTCTTTACTTCAACAAAACAAAGTGTGTTTCCAAAATGAATTTTCTTGTGCCACGCAATGATATCTATCTCTCCCATGCGGGTTTGAAAATTTCTTTCGACGACGGTATACCCTTTTTCAACCAAAAAGCAAACAGCTTCCTGTTCACCCCATTCACCTATTGTTTGTTTTTCTGTTTTTGACATACTATACATAAGACGCCCGACCGCACGGGCGTGACGTACCGAGACGTCTTAACGCCACGTCATTCCCACGAAAGTGGGAATCTTGTTGATTCTCGTATAACCTCCTAGGAAAGAGTCATTTGAACAAGACACTACACATGCTTATACAGCACCATCCCCCGATGAAACCGACCCATATCAAATATTTCTTGCACCACAAACCCATGGCTCCGTGCCCACGTTTCTACATCTTCAAAATCTATAAAATCTTTATCTTTTGGCCCAAATAGGAGTCCTTTTTTTTGCCAATCAACAACAAGAAGTCGTGCTTTATCTTTTAATGTTCTGTCTACTTCCTCGAGAACGGCATGGCGATCTTTTACTTGTACCAATGTATTTACGAGAAATGCCACATCAAGACTGCGTGGTGGAATAGCGGTATGACCGACTTTTTCGATATCAGACCACACGGTATGAATATTAAGAAAGCTATTTGATCGTGCACGTTTTTCTATCTGCGCAAGCACATCTTTTACAATATCGACTGCATACATAATCCCCTTTTCTCCAAGAAGTTTTGCACATGGAAACACGACATGACCTGTTTGCCCACATCCAAAATCTGCCACGTGCATTCCGGATTGCACATGTGCTTTTTCAAAAAGCACATGTGGGTCGATCATTTGATTGCCAGAGTGATGCATAAGTAGTACGTGTATCTCAGGCCTTAAGGCCTGACCAAATGTGCGTTGTAAAAATCATCAGGCCTCAAGGCCTGAGATACATTTTTATTTTGCAAATCCCGTAAACAACCTCCCAAAAATACCAAGCAAAATATTATCCATCAGTCCCGCCATAGAAAGAAGCGAGAACAAAATAATAATCAAACCAATTAACTTATACAAAAGACGCGAACCACCACTCATCCCCATGTGTTCCTCTGCCCACCCACTCGTCCCAAAATTTTGAACAATCCATTCAGATTTTATCACGATAAGTGCGCCAAGCACAGTACCGAGAATGCCGTAGATAAAATTCATAAGAAAAAAATAAATCAAATTATGAACGGTCATAATCATCTTCTATCCGCTCAATGTCATCTTCTCCAAAATACGTTCCGGTCTGTATTTCTATCAAAACCAAGTCTTCATTCCCCGTATTCCCCACTCGATGTTTTACTCCGAGTCCAACATCCACCGCAACACCCGGTTGTATGGGTATTTTTGTATCATCAACCACTGCGATACCGGTACCAGACACGGTATACCAATGTTCTGCGCGTTTTGTATGACGCTGATAGCTCAGTCGTTGACCCGGGGTGAGAACCAATCGTTTTACTTTGTACGTATCAGCTTCAAGCAAATTTTCAAATCCTCCCCATGGTCGCTCTTCGGTAAAGGTGTACATACTATAGGCAAATTAGGCAGAGTAAGCAGAGTAAGCAGGGTATGATTTACAAATTAGTTACTCTGCGTATTCTGCTTATTTTGCGTATTGGTGAATAGAACATATGTAAAAAATGAATACAACATCTATTTCTGCAACAGTGCTTCCTTCGTCAGCTTCTTTGACAACTCTACTCCAGGTTGATTGAATGCATCAACATCACACAGTTCGCCGAGAAATGCAGTTGCTCCTTCAAAAAGCATAAACAACTGACCCAGATGTTCCTCGTCAATGTGAGGAATCGTAATCGTAAGATTTGGTCGTTTATTTTTTGTATACGACATCGTCGTTGCCATTCGTTCTATGTCAAGGAGCTCATTAAACGATGTGTTCTTCAAATATGCAATATCCTTATGTGTAAAATTTGTATATGGAATACGAATGTGTTTTGTGAGTGTCTCTACGACAAAAAATAAAAACAATTTGTCATTCGGCCCTTCGTTGTACAACTGACTTTGTGAATGTTGATCCGTGGCACCAAGCGCATTCACAGGGGTAATACCCGTATGAACAGTCTTTCCTTTTCTATTTTTTTTCTTTCCAATACTTTCCGCAAGGAGCTGTCTGTACCAATCAGAAAACCGAAACAGCTTGTTTGCGTATGGCATCATGACATTGATTGTCTTGCCACGTTTTGTATCGAGATAGTGTTGTACCACAGCAAGCTGAAATGGGAGATTTTTTGTAAACGCAGGAGAAAGAAACAGATCGCGCATATCCCGAGCACCTGAAAGCAATGCTCGTATATCAATTCCAATCAATGCAGCGGGAAGAAGTCCGACAGAGGTGAGTACAGAAAATCGACCACCGACATTCGTAGGAATATCAAATGTCTTGATACCATCTGCCATTGCTATTTCTCTCAACACCCCTCGCATCGGGTCAGTCACAAATATGATATGTTCTCGTACACGTAAGGAAGATTTTTCAAGACATGTTCTAAAATAAAAATAATGACTCATCGATTCCGGTGTCGTACCGGATTTTGAAATCACGATACAGAGTGTCCGTTTCAAATCAATTACATCCTGAATCTCTTTGATCATTGTAGGATCAATATTATCAAGCACATGCAATCGAGGAACACCGTGTGGACGCATTCCATACAGGTGCGATAATGCGTCACGCAAACAAATGGTACCAAGCGAGGATCCACCTATTCCGAGTACGATGATGTCGTCATATTGTAGAGCGGTGCTCTTTGCAAATGTTTCGATATCTCTCACGGTTGTCATGTCATCGACAACCGTATAGAACCCCTGCGCACGTAATTGCACACCTGCAAGATGTTTTTTCAGATGTTTTTTTTGCACTCGAAACTGTTTTTTTGTCATTCCATGGCTTCCAACGGCAAAAATGTTTGAAAAATCAATTGAGAGCATATATACAAAATGCGATAAAAAAACCTTTTGTACAAAGTATAGCAGAATTCATTCAAAGACGAAACTGCTACGTATGTATATACATTCGTAACGGGCAGTGCTGGTGGGTACATCTTGCAGGACAAAATTGTCGTCCATATTCTATTGCATAGTAGGTAAACTGAAACCACTCACTCTGCGGAAGGACATCCATCAGATCACGCTCAATTCGGTCCGAATTGTCTGATTCTGTGAGTCCAACATTCTTTGCAAATCGTTTTACATGTGTATCAACCGCTATCCCCTCGACAATCCCATACGCGTTGCCAAGAACCACATTTGCAGTTTTTCTCCCCACCCCCGGAATGGAGATAAGTTCCTCTATTGTTTTTGGGATCTCCCCACCAAACCGTTCCTTCACCACCTTTGCTCCCGCAAGAATGTTCTTGGTTTTATGTTTGTAAAATCCGGTTGAGTAAATATCTTGTTCAAATTCTTTTGAATCGGCAAACACATACTCATCAAGGCTCCGGTATTTTGTAAACAGTGTCCTGGTAACCTTATGTACTTGAACATCGGTACACTGTGCCGACAATACCACTGCGACAAGCAATTCCCAATTATTTGAATATTCCAAAATCATCCGGGCATTGGGGACAAGTTTTTTAAGCTTTGTAAGCAAAAAAATAGCGTTCTTTTTTCTCGATCTATTCTGTGTGTGTTTCACAAAAAATCATAAGACCTACTGAAACATACGCATACCACAAACAAACATCCACACGTCCGGTTTTTTGTTTTTTAATTCAAAAACATAATCCGCATGGTCAAGTATGTTGCAAACAATATCCATACCGCATATGGAAGAAGAAGATACGACGCAATGTTTGAAATCTTCCAAGAAAATCCTATCATCGCGATAATGCTGATTTCCAAAAAAACAATTTCAAACACAGCAAGTCCAATCCAATGAAACACAAAAAATAATACTGTCCACAATACATTCAATACCGCATTGATGACAAATAACCACTTCAGCCATACAAATTCTTCTTTTGCTTCACGTGTTGCAAAAAAATGAAATACTTTCTTTGGTCCTTCGTGCCACACAATGTACGCCGCTCCTGCAATCATGATATACAGTATGGTCCAGACAATAGGAAATACCCAGTCCGGTGGTATAATGGAAGGGAGTACGAGATCATGCCGGTACCATTGCATCCCAAATTCTGTGAAGATGCCACCGAGTAACGCCACAGTAATTGCTACTGCTGGAATAGTAAAATGATGATGGTGTTTTGTGTGCATAGAAAAATATATTATCGCCACGCACCAAGAATAGCGCCCATAGCGACCAATCGCACGAGCCACTGCCCAGCATTGATCATCCACAGTTTCCACGGCTTATGCTCCCACAACACAGGATCAACAAGACTGGTTGCCAAAAATCCAAGCCATACCCAAAATCCCGCAAGCACACCGGTCATCACCGGATCCACACTTCCAACTGCATTTCCCTTCCACAAAATAGCTCCTGTGATAACATGCGAGAGTACATAGGAAACCAAAAGCGTGGCCACGAGTGCAATCCCTATTTTGCTCCCCATCCCCTCTTTGCTCATGTCTTTTTCAGACATACCCACCGCCTTCATCCACTGCCTCCCAAACAGCTGTGGTATGTACCAAAAAAATCCTATCACAAAGCCAACAAGGCCTGCGACAACAACAGCACTAAGATTGACGTCCATATAATTTTCTTTATACATAAATGAATATACATACAGTATATCAAACATACGAACGATATGGCTATAGCAGAAGTAAAAGCAAGACTTGAAGATGATATCATGGCAGGAAATACCAACTGGCATATCAGTCGTGAAACCGCTGACTATATATGCATGCTCCTACGCGCATACAAACCTATGCGATTACTTGAGATAGGTACATCCACCGGCTATTCTGCTATATGCCTTGCCGAAGCACTGGGAGCGTGGAAAGGACAACTCATTACTGTCGAATCAAATGAGACTCGTTTTCACATTGCAAAAACAAATATTGAAGCCAGCGGACTCACCAATATTACGCAGATACGAGGACATGCACCGGAAATTCTTTCGGACATTCCAGGTACATTTGATTGTATCTTTCTTGATGCGACAAAATACGAACATACGTCATACTTTCACGCACTCAAAGACCGCCTGAAACAAGGAGGAACAATTGTCGCGGATAATATACTCTCGCATAAAACAGACATGAATGAATACAAAAAAACTGTAGAATCTGATCCACAGTTTGAAAGTTATGTTGAAAATGTAGGAGCAGGGCTTTTTGTAAGTAGAAAAATACATCAATGAACCACACTAAATCGGACAACGCATCCCCTCATTTTTTTTCTTTCTCACGGCAAGGTACGGGGAATTAAACCAGTAGAGATTAGAAATCATACACCTGTCGATGCTCCAATATTTTTACTTCAATACCAAATTCCGGAAGAATAGATGCAGGAAATTTTGCAAAAAATCCAGGTATCCCTATGGCATCGTGCACGGGAAACACAATGCGTGGATGTATAGCGACAGCAAAATCAATAAAATCTACTGTCTTACCCCACGGCGCCACGACTGGCAATGCGAGAATATCGACCGGTGCGTCAGGCACATCGAGGTTGTCTCCGCCATAGTAGAATCTGTCCGCAATCAGAAAACCGGTGCATTGTGGACGAGGAAGTGTGCGGTAAATTTCCGCATGCGTGTTTTGATACGAACGTATGGAAACACCACTCACGTCTATCTTCTCTCTGTCTTTCGGGACAATAACACTCATACCCTCTTTTTCAAGCAATGCCCTGACATCGTCATTGGAATATACCTTCGTCTGTGGATTCTGTTCAATCAATCCACGCAATGCAGCGGGGTCGCAATGATCAGGGTGGAGATGGGTGATAAGGATTGCGTCGATAGGTGAGAACTCTTGAAACCCATCGCTAAATATAC
>Ga0210057_1004564_pt1 | contig 18316 bp, 20 predicted proteins | sample CryGeyCG2114_010_2_FD_183968 | JGI IMG/M metagenome (GOLD analysis project Ga0210057, IMG submission 183968) | Groundwater microbial communities from aquifer - Crystal Geyser CG10_big_fil_rev_8/21/14_0.10 (SPAdes) (version 2) | ecosystem: Environmental > Aquatic > Deep subsurface > Groundwater ...
CACGGGCAATACACCTTGTGGATAATTTTCCTTTTTCATAGACGAGTGTTACAAATTAGTGGTTAAGTTTACATAGACTTTTTGCACTAATTTTAGCACTTTTGTGTGAAAAACACTAAATGAGTTAGCAGATAATTCTGCATTCTTCATTCTAAATTCTGCAATGAAATGTCTGTCAAAAAACATACAACCCAACCATTTGTTCTGACCATTTTTGGTGCGTCGGGTGAATTGGCAAAACTCAAGATTTTCCCAGCTTTGTATGAAATGCTCGAACATGGGAGAATGCCAAAAGATTTTTGGATTGTTGGATATGCACGAACGAAAATGACGAAAAAAGAATTTCATGCAGAAGTGACAAATGCTGTTGAAAAAAAATATGGCAAAGGATTGGTAAAAAAAGTGCTTTCAGAACTATTGACCCATGTCCATTATTTTCCTGGTCAGTACAATGATTTGGTAGATTTTGAAAAATATCATGCGTTTCTTCGAATGTTGTATGGAAAAAAGCAAAAGGTTGTTCACCTCGCATATTTTTCTGTTCCACCGAGTGCATTCCAAAATATTATCCGAAATCTTGCGTTGTCACGCACGTCAAAACGAGAAGATACTCGGTTGATTATCGAAAAACCGTTTGGGATAAATTCTACTTCGGCAACAGAATTATTTCATTTTGTATCTCAATATTTTCGAGAAGATCAATTGTTTCTCCTCGATCATTATCTTGGAAAAAATGTTGTGCGGAGTATGCTCAATCTTCGCCATGGCAATCGCGTCCTCTCACACATGATGCAGGGATCAGAAATTTCGAATATTCAGATTACAAAATTTGAAACAAAGGGAGTCGAAGAACGAGCAGGCTACTTTGATGCTGTTGGTATTGTGAAAGATATGATTCAGTCGCATCTTCTCCAGCTCCTCGCGCTTATCACCATGGATATTCCTGTTGCAAAAACAGCGAATAGTCTCCAGCGAGAACGTCTTTCTGTTATTTCCGCCTCTGGCTGTGGTGCGACGGATGATAATGTCGTTGTCGGGCAGTATCGAGGATACAAAAAAGAACATGGTGTGCCAAAAGGGTCTCGTACCGAGACGTTTGCTGCTGTCCGATTTTTTCTCAATAGAGAAGATTGGTACAATGTACCGATCTATATCCGCACAGGGAAAAAACTGCACGAGTCGCATACGTACGTTGTGGTAGAATTGAAAAAATTTGATTTTCAAGATGTAGGAGAAGAACCAAACAGACTTATTTTTGATCTAGCACCAGACGAAAAAGTGAGTGTGACGCTCCTCAATAAACAAGAGGATCTTGTGAGTTACCAGCAACTGATTACGTCTGATTCGATTGCGTGTGATATGGATGGCTGTCTGTCAGAACATGCAACGCTCTTGCTCGATGTACTCCATGGCAACCATATGCATTTTGTGAGTTTTGCAGAAGTCCTCGCTGCATGGCATGTAGTAGATGATATTCATGAAACCATGCGAAAACAAAAAGTACGACTCGAATCCTATGAGCAGGGGAGTACTGGTCCACGAACACAGCACGGACTCACAAGTATGGATGGGTATTCTTGGTATGATGTGCACTCACGTTCGTGAGTCTCCTAAATGATGTTGTCTTATGATATTTCGTACCTTTGATACCCAAGAAGAATTTGTCAGCCAGAGTGCTGAACATATGCTTCGTGTGGTAGATGGAGAGGAATATCGATACCTGGCATTAGCAGGAGGCAAAACACCGGTGCATGTGTATGAGCAATTTGGGAAAAAAATCATAGATCCTTCAAAAATATTTTTGTACCAAGTGGATGAACGATATGTGCCTCCGCATCATCCCGATGCGAATGCGTGTATGATTTATAAACATGTCGGGAAGAAATATGAAGGTGAGTGGGCAGGAATGTATTTTTTTGATACAACACAGCCTATTAGTGTGGCACTTCTCGACTATCGCCATATGCTTTCTCGTGTGCCAGAGGGAGTGTTTGATCTCGTCGTGTTGGGTGTTGGCACAGATGGTCATATTGCATCGCTTTTTCCTTATTCATCTCAGTTGACTGATATGGAACATACCGTGATGTATACAACCACAATGCATCATTTTGTACATGATAGATTGACGCTAGGCCCAAAAATGATTATACAAGCAAAGCAGATTCTGATACTCTTACAAGGGGAAGAAAAAAGACCTGTCTACGAAGAATTACAACAGCCTATAAAAAAAAGTGATGCCTTTCCTGCACATATCTTGCAATCACATGCAGATGTGACAGTGCATTATGTATTATAATACACACATACTATGAATATTGTATTTGGGATTCTCGGTGTTGCCGCTGGAGCCGTCATCGTGGCAAAGTCGGAGTGGATTGTTCAAAATTTTGGGTCTGCCGAATGGGCAGAGCAGCATATGGGCTCAAGTGGTGGTTCACGACTCCTGTACAAGCTGATTGGTCTTGCTATTATTCTCTTTTCGTTTCTTTCTTTAGCAGGACTTATGGATAATATTTTGCTTGGTATTTTTGGAAGACTGTTCACCGGTTTTGCGCAATAATCGTATTATATTCGTAGATTAGGATTATGTATCACTCTGGCAATCAAATGGTAGACCCACATATCTTGTTTGAAAAAGCACAGATCCAACAGGGGATGCATGTGGCTGATTTTGGGTGTGGGCAGACTGGACACCTTATTTTTCCGTGTGCAAAAATATTGGGTGATCGTGGCATCATGTATGCGGTAGATATTTTGAAGGATGTCTTGCAGCAGATAGAGCAACGTGCAAAAAGCATTAGCCTGATGAATGTGCATAGTGTCTGGTCTGATATAGAAAAAGAAGGACATACGGCTATTCCAAAACATAGTCTTGATGTTGCATTTCTTGTAAACACACTGGTACATGTCAAAGAAAGACATGCTGTGCTCGAAGAAGTAAATCGCTTGCTCAAAGATAAAGCGCGTCTTATTGTCGTTGACTGGATAAAAAAAGGATTGGTCTTTGGACCAAAAGATGAACAGTTTATCAATTTTCAAGATATAGAACAGTGGGCTCGCGAGCATGGATTTGTTGTGCAAGAAGTATTTGAGGTAGGGAGGTTTCATCGAGGAATGGTATTGTATAAGAATCAATAAAGAAAGAAATCAAAAAAACTAGAAAACAAGAAAACAATATGAACGAATATCAGGAGGGGCTTAAACAAAAGATGAATACCTTGGCACATGGAGTATACCGTGCAACAAAAAATTTTCCCAAAGAAGAACAATATGGGATGACATCTCAAATAAACAGAGCGTCTTTATCAGTGGTGCTCAATTATATAGAGGGGTATGCTCGTGCAAGAAATAATTCACGACATTATTTTTTAGATGTATCCTACGGTTCACTTCAAGAAACAAAGTATCTTCTTCATTTCACCTATGTTGAAAAATTATTATCAGAAGAAGAGTACAAAAAAATGTTTACATTAGCAGATGGTATTGGTGCGATGCTCTGGAAAGAAATACAAAACATAAAGGAACACGGTTGATTTCTAGATTTTTTGTTATATGTCACAAACCAAAAAACAAAAGATAGGTGCCTGGGGAGAAGAAGTGGCCGTGGGAGTCTTGAAAGAAAAGGGCTATGAGATTATTGAAAGAAATTTTGAAATTCGTGAAGGAGAAATAGATATTATTGCATGGCATACAAAACCCCATTTTGGGAGGACGTTGTGTTTTGTAGAAGTAAAAACTCGAGGAGGAGAACAGGGGAGTGCCGAGAGAGCTACTGGCAGAGAAAAGCTGGGGCGTATGAAACAGGCTGCCATTGCATATTGTCTTCGGTATAACATCAACCGTGATACCATGCCTATACAGTTTGAACAGGTGAGCATTTACGGCTCCCCAAAGGGATTGAGAGACGTACGGCATTATGAGATACCCGCGTAGTCGAGCAGAAAACATAAGAATAGATAGGATTGAGACACAACACTGCTCTTGACAAATCTTTCAAAATATGCTATTGTGTGTACACGATAGTAGCTTATAAGAGCTGCTTTTTTTATACTTTGACTTACGGATGACTGATAATCCTGGTATACGGATAAAATGGCTTAATGAAGCGTTTTTCATAGATAAAAACCCCTCTCGTTCCACTTGACAGAGGAAGAATAACACTAATAACCTAATTCTCTAATTACTAATACTCTACACAATATGGCATCAGAAATAGCAAAAGCAATCCAGTTCCTTTCTGACGAAAAAGGCCTCGAATATGAGGAAGTCCTCGAAGCACTAGAAATAGCGCTTGCGGCAGCATATCGAAAAGATTTTGGAACAAAAATTGGGAATTATCATGTAAAATTTGATGCAGACACAGGTGACATGGATATCTGGGACGAAAAAATTGTGGTTGAAGATGTCGATGAAGAACTTCTTGAAAAAGCACAAGAAGAATTGACCGCACTCAGAGAAAAAGCGCGCGAAGAATATCGAGAGCTTACTGAAGAAGGAACGGCACACTTGCCACAGTTCAATCCAAAAACAGACATCATGCTCAAAGATGCAAAAGAAGTAGAAAAGAATGCAAAGCTTGGTGATACCTTGAAAATTCAACAAACAGTGCCAGGAGACTTTGGTCGTATGGCAGCAATGACCGCAAAGCAAGTTATTATCCAAAAAATTCGAGAAGCAGAACGAAACAATGTATTTGAAGACTTCAAGGAACAGGTTGGACAGATTGTTCAGGGAACGGTGCACAAGCGAGATCGAGGTGGCAATGTGCTTGTAGATCTCGGAAAAATAACTGGTGTGTTGAGTGCAGAGGAACAAGTTCGTCGTGAACAATATCGTCCAGGAATTCGATTGCCATTTTTTATCATGTCTATCGAGATGGGACCACGTGGACCACAGATCGAACTCTCTCGAAAAAGTACAAAAATGGTTCAATCAGTGTTTGAACAAGAAATTCCAGAAATTGATGAAGGATCAGTGGAGATCAAAGCAATCGCACGTGATCCCGGTAGCAGAAGCAAAGTCGCGGTCTTTACCGATGACAATTCTATTGACCCGATTGGTGCATGTATTGGTCAGCGTGGAAGTCGTATTACAACAATCATTGATGAACTCGGTGGAGAAAAAATTGACGTCATCATGTGGAGCGACAATGCAGAAGAATTTATCAAACAAGCACTCTCACCTGCAAAAGTTGCGAGTGTCGAGCTGAATGAACAAACAAAAGAAGCTGCTGTCTCTGTAGGAGAAGATCAGTTTTCACTTGCTATCGGTCGTGGTGGCCAAAATGTTCGCCTTGCGGCAGAACTCACTGGATGGAGAATTACCGTTGTCGAAGATGGAAATGAAAAAGCTGTAGCCGTGAGTAGTGAGGATGATGAAGATGCTATCAAAGAAAAACTTGAAGCAGATAAAAAAGAATCAGAAGAAAAAAAAGGTGATGATGTTGCTGACGTTTCTGGGGATACTGACGTTGAGAATGACGAAGTGGCAGAAATCACAACTGAAGAAGGAAAAGAAGAAACTGTTGAAGAAGCAACAGAGGAGAAAGACGAAGAAAAAAAATAATACTTCATATAAAAAACACACCGTGAGAACGGTGTGTTTTTTCTTATCTTGCCAGAACGGTGTTCTTCCGCTATACTCTCTCCGTTACCATAACATATTTGTATGACAGCATTCTTTACGACCATCTTGTATCAACCAATTTTCAACCTGTTTGTCTTTCTTTACGACTTTATTCCAGACATGGGTATTATTATTTTGATTGTGACGGTGGCAATCAAACTTGCCCTCCACCCTCTGACAACAAAGTCCATCAAGGCACAAAAAGATTTGCAAGAAATGCAGCCAAAACTTGAAGCATTGAAAAAAGAATTCAAAGGAGATCAGCAACGTATTGCGCAGGAAACAATGAAATTGTATAGCGAACATAAAGTAAATCCGCTTGGATCATGTTTGCCGATGCTGATTCAGCTCCCAGTGTTCTTTGCGTTGTATTATGTCCTCCGAGGATTGTTTGGAGAAATTCGATTTGATTTGCTGTACTCGTTTGTGGCACGTCCTGAGAATATTAGTCCTATATCTCTCGGTCTTTTTGATCTCTCACAAAAAAGTATTGTTCTCGCTGTACTTGCCGCTGGAACACAGTTTTTCCAGGCTCGTATGATGCAGTCACGAAAAGCACCAAAAGAAGCAGGCGAAGGTGGCAAAGATGAGAGTATGACATCGATGATGAACAAGCAAATGTTGTATTTCCTCCCGATCATGACACTCTTTATTGGTATGTCATTTCCAGGTGGATTGACGTTGTATTGGTTCCTTTCTACACTCTTTATGCTTTTGCAACAAATGTGGATTTTCAAAAAACATGGAAAGCCAGAAGATGGAAAAGGTGTTATTGAAGGAAAGATCATAAACAACTAACAATTAGCAATAAACAATTAACATGGTGTTATGCGCATTTCCTACAAACAACTGAAGAAGTTGCCAGTGATGACCGAATCCGGGATGGAACTGGGGAGTGTACATGATATTATTTTGGATGTTGATACGCAGGGGATTGTGCAGTATGAGATTTCGCCATCGATGCTGTCTACAAAAGCGTATGTTGTGAATCAGGATCAAGTGGTATCGATTACAAGTGAGAAGATGATTGTAAAAGATGCTGTTGTCCGTGATGAAGTACATGCAAAAGAATTGAAAGCGCAAGGAAAGATGAAAGCAGAGCCGATTGCGATGAGGGAGGAAGGGTAGCATATATCACGTAACACATAGCATGTAACAATATAGATAAAAACTCACCGGTTTGGTGAGTTTTTGAATAGTATTGTGGAAGGCAGCGCGCGAGCTAGGTGCTCGCGCGCTGCCGGGGATGGTCTGCGGCATGGCCATCATGTGCGGATGACGTAGCACTTGAAGATGGTACCTGGTTTGAAGGTACCAGAACCGAGGACATCGCTCGGCTTGGTAGTCTCCTTTACAAGCTTCCTTTTATCCTTCCAACGGATCACGATCGGATCGGAGCCGTTTATGCGTACGCGTTTGATGATTGTTTCTTCGTCGATGATGCTTCCTTCGTCCCTGGACTTGAAGGTGACCTCCAGGAACGGTGTGGAGATCCACCGATGGAGACGCTCCCAGATGGACAGCTTTTTCGTCAGATCCTTCTCTTCGAGAAGTCGGTAAGCATGAACCAAGGTGTACCCACTGAAGACAAGTGCGTAGAAGAGGTTTCCTCTCGTCATCGCCCATTCACGTACTTTCATTGTTTTTCTTTCGACCATTCTGCTCCTCCAAACTGCATCCAGCCAACGCGACTGGAATAGAAAAATTAACACCTTGAGAATATTCTGTCAATTTTGGTTGTGTTTTGTTTTTTTCTTTACGATGATACACTGAAGCTATATGAACACACTCGGTACAGCCATTATAAAAACACTCGCATATTTTGACGTGTTTCAGACACCACTCACGAGTGAAGAAGTGCATTCTTTATTATGGAAAGAAACAGCACCATTTAGTCAGGTAAAGGCGGGGCTCGATATGTTGGTGGAAGAGAGCAAAATAGAGATAAAGGAAGGATTTTTTGTGTTGCCTGGACGAACGAAGATTGTCGATAGGAGACAGATGGCCATTCCCTTGATAGACACAAAATTGAAGATCGCATCAAAAGCAGCAAAGCGTATTCGGTGGATTCCCTTTTTTGAGGCGATGTTTGTGTGCAACACGGTCGCGTCTGCGTCTGCATCAGAAGATAGTGATATCGATGTGTTCATTGTGATTCGGCAGGGGAGACTTTGGATTACACGACTTCTTATTACGCTGACTCTTTCGTTGTACCGAATGCGCCGGCATAAAGAACACGTGGCAAATAAAATTTGTTTGAGTTTTTATGTCACGGATGCACATCTCAATCTTTCTGATGTGACGATTGATGAGCCGGATATATATATGGCCTATTGGATTGCACAGCTTATCCCAATCTATGATCCAAAGAATATCAGAGCAAAGATATTGAAAGAAAATTCATGGGTAAAAACGTATATCCCACAAGGCATGGGAGCATATCGTATGCATCCCGCTTTTCGCGTTGAAGATCGTGGTGTTGGCAAGAAAATAAGATATATGTTTGAAACTATGTGGAAGAGTGGATATGGTGATCTGATAGAAAAGCAAGCAAAGCAAGTACAAGAAAAAAAGATGTCGATAAATTATGCAAGTGTGAAAGATGAACAGGATACCCGCGTGGTGATCGATGATACGATGCTGAAATTTCATGAGAATGACAGACGGGCGCAGTATAGAGACGAGTGGAGGAAAACGGTTCAACATATATCAACGCAGCAATAGCACACGGATTTCCAGGATTACCATGATCTATACAGATTTGTATATTCAGAAATCTTGGTTTATCCTGGTCATCTGTGTTCCATATGAATAATATGAATGTAGAAAAACTTCTTCAATACACAACATATCTTTTTCTCTTCCTCCTCCCGTGGCAGACAATTTTGTTATTGGAAGAACGGTTTGTGGATGGAGTGAAATGGGAGTATGGAACGATTGGGCTATATGCAACGGAGATATTAGGATGGGTCGTCGTCCTGTTGTTTATGGTTTGGTATGTGAAACAGGTTCGGGGTTCTAAGTTCAGAGGTGAGAAGTTTAGGTGGTCAAAAGATAGAGTTTTTTTATTTTATATATTTTTATTTACTAGTTACGGAGTACTGATGGCTTTTTTTGCAGGGGATAGTGATGTGGCTTTTCAGCATGCGCAGTGGGTGATGCTTGGGGCACTGTTATTTCTTCTTTTTTATATCGGACCTGTAAAAGCGAAGTCAGCTCTCTGGGCATTTGTTTTGGGAAGTGTTCCTGTGAGTTTCCTCGGTATATGGCAATTTTTATCTCAGTCAACGTTTGCATCTACGCTTTTGGGAGTCAGCCAGCACGTAGTATTTGAATCTGGTACGTCGATTATTCAAAGTCCTGATATCGGTCGGTGGCTTCGGGCGTACGGAAGTTTTTCGCATCCAAATGTTTTTGGTGGGTATCTAGTTTTTGCAATCGCCAGTACGTTGCTTCTTTCTTTTTCTGCAGAGAAATGGAAGCGTGTGGCATTACAGGCAATCGTGGTATTGCAAAGTGCTGCGTTGTTTTTTACGTTTAGCCGCAGTGCTTGGGTTGCCGTTGGAATTGTTCTATTGTTCTATTGTTCTATTGTTGTTCGACATGCGAAGTTTGGTCGAGGGTTGAAATTGGGTTGGAGAACTCGCGAGGTACCCCACCTTGTTCCTCCCCTTGTAAATGGGAGGAGACGTGCTGAAATGTTTTTTCCTGTTATCTCTATACTGCTGACCTTTTTTGTTCTTTCATTTTTATTCATGCCACTCGTGCATACACGATTTTTCCCTACATCACAAAACGAGGTTGCCTCTATTACAGATCGTGTGGCTGGATATAGCGATGCGTGGCATTTATTTCAGAACAATTGGGTTATTGGAGTTGGGGGAGGAAATTATACGTATGCGTTGATGCACGCTTTACCTGGACATGATGTGTGGTGGTATCAGCCGGTGCACAATGTGGGTGCATTGTTTATTGTGGAGTATGGAGTGTTTGGGATAGTATTGTTATTTTTGGTTATTTTGAATTTTATTAGAAATTTGAAATTAGATATTAAAAATTTGTTTGCATATTTAGTAATACTTATTCCCGTGATCTTCCTAGATCATTATCTGTGGTCTTCGTTTACGGGTGTTATCCTTTTTGTTTCGTTTCTTGCGTTGTTTTTCAGTATACAAAAAAACGAAGCAGAAGCTTCGCTTTGTTCGTAAGGAATGCCGTGGAATGGGGTTGGAGTGACATCCCTCTTACCGTTGCAGAGGCATGGGACATATGTCATGTCCTGCGTGCATTGGTTCCCATCAGGTGAAACGCTCATTTCCTTGCCCAAACCACGACAAAAAGAATCTATCAAAAAAGAGGTGTTTTGTCAATATTTTCCACATATTGTCCCCACATAATCCACGAAGTTTTTGATCAAAAAGTTTGAAATGGCTGAAATAAGCCATTTTTGTATAGTTGACAGAGCACCATATTGGGCGTAAGGTACGTGGGCTAGGAAAAGCCCACTATCGGGGCCAAGCATGGCACATTCGCTATCTGAAGTCGTGTTTCTGACAGGCATCACGACTTCTCTGTATAGTCGGCGTACCAAGCTCCCCCGATTGTGGGCTTTTCTGCTATATTCACTCTTGACAGCTATTTCAAATTCTGTAAAATAGGAAACGTTCTATCACTCTGCTTTGTCGAGTGATAAATATATAATTTTTTGTCTTATGAACATCAAACCACTGTCAGACCATATATTGGTCAAGCCTGTCCAAGCCGAAGAAGTCACAGCGTCTGGTATCGTTCTTCCAGATACTATTGATAAAGAAAAAAAAGCAGAAGGAGAAGTGATTGCCGTAGGGCCAGGAAAACTTCTTGAAAATGGTACACGTGCACAGATGGAAGTATCTGTTGGTGATGTCATTCTTTACAAAAAATGGGGAGGAGACGATGTAGAAATTTCCGGAGAAGAACATAAGATCATTTCTGCTGATGACGTGCTTGCGATAGTACAAAAGTAATTATTTACAGATAACGGATAATCCTGATTTACGGATAGTACAATCAGTGGTCCGTTTACATAAAGAAATACATTGTTTAACAAATAAATTTATTAGGATGAATCCGAATATCAGGATTATCCGTAATCCGTAAGACTATGGCAAAACAAATTATTTTTCAAGACGATGCACGTGAAGCCTTGATGAGAGGTGTCGACGCACTCGCAAATGCAGTCAAAGTAACACTTGGTCCAAAAGGACGAAATGTGGTGCTAGATCGAGGATATGGGTCACCACTCATTACCAAAGATGGTGTGACTGTTGCAAAAGAAATAGAACTTGAAGACAAAAATGAAAACATTGGTGTATCGCTGGTCAAAGAAGTGGCAAGTCGAACGAATGATGTTGTTGGAGACGGTACGACGACTGCGACTGTCCTGGCCCAAGCAATTATCCGAGAAGGAATGAAGAATGTTGCTGCTGGTGCAAACCCTGTGGCACTCAATCGCGGACTTCACAAAGCAAGTGATGCTATTGTGGCATATCTGAAAGATCATATTGCAAAACCTGTCGAAGCTGATGAGATTGGAAACGTTGCGGCAATTTCTGCAAATGACAAAGAAATCGGTACAAAGATTGCGCAAGCAATGACCGAGGTTGGCAAAGATGGTGTGATCACTGTGGAGGAATCTCATACCTTTGGGATGGAGATCGAAACGGTAAAGGGAATGCGTTTTGACAAAGGATATATTTCTGCATACATGGTCACCAACAGTGAACGCATGGAAGCGGAATATGAAGAACCATATATTCTCATCACAGATAAAAAAGTTTCTTCTGTAGAAGACATTCTTCCAATTTTGGAAAAAATAATTGCGACAGGAAGAAAAGAATTGGTGATCATTGCAGAAGATGTTGATGGACAAGCACTCACCACACTCGTGCTGAATAAACTTCGTGGTACATTTAACGTGCTTGCAGTAAAAGCGCCTGGATTTGGTGATCGACGAAAAGAAATGTTGCAAGATATTGCAGTATTGACGGGAGGACGTGTCATTACTGAAGACATTGGTCTGAAGCTCGAGAGTGTAACCCTCGAAGATTTGGGTCGTGCACGAAAAGTCGTCGCAACAAAAGAAAATACAACAGTGGTAGAAGGAAAAGGAGAACAAGGTGCAGTGTCAGAACGTGTCGCACAAATCAAAAAAAGTATTGATCTCTCTGATTCTGATTTTGATAAAGAAAAATTGCAAGAACGTCTTGCAAAACTTGCTGGTGGTGTAGCCGTGATCCGAGTAGGAGCTGCGACTGAAACAGAAATGAAAGAAGTAAAACATCGTATCGAAGACGCGATTGGTGCAACCAAAGCTGCGGTCGAAGAGGGTGTGGTCCCGGGTGGTGGAGTTGCGCTGATTCGTGCGATTGCTGCGCTTGACGACATTGGCAATACACTGAGTGATGAAGAACTCCTTGCTGTGAATATCCTCCGCCGTGCACTCGAAGAGCCACTTCGAACGATTGCAAAAAATGCTGGATTTGAAGGAGCGGTTGTCGTGGATGAAGTAAAGAAAAATTCTGGCAACTTTGGATTCAATGCTGCGAGTGGCGACTATGAAGATATGATCGTTGCGGGAATTATTGATCCGGCAAAAGTCACACGAACGGCACTTGAAAATGCCGTGTCTATTGCAGGTATGCTCCTCACGACGGAAGCAATCGTCACAGATCTTCCGTCAAAGGAAGAACCACAGATGCCAATGGGTGGCATGGGTGGAGGTATGGGGATGATGTAGTGTCGTCAAGAAAGCAAGAAAACTAAAAATCCAAAAATCAATTAAAAAATCCTTCGTGTGTGCGGGGGATTTTTTGTTTGGGGGGGATTGACGAGGGAGGTTTTTTGTGGTATGGATGGGGTACACATTGATGTCCGCGGGTGCGGGCGAGGGGGATTTATGAATTTGACGTATACAAAAGAGCTCTTCACGTTGGCCGAGAAGTTGTGGAACACCATGGAGTCCATCCACGTGAGTCTTCGTACCAGCGAGGACTTCAAGAGCGTGCTCGCGGAGATCGAGCAGTTGCACCGTCTGATGGGAGGCGCGCCGAGCAACGTCATTTATGAGATGCGGCACATCGTGGTGTGGCACGCGATCTCCCGCTTCGAGCGGCTGTACCTGCCACATGTGCGAGACGGCATCGTGCCCGACGAGTTCGGCATGGAGATCGTGGCTCGGTCTACCGAGCTCTTCAGTTTCTTGACGCCGGAGTTCCTGTCTCGCGACAACAGGTATCTCCAAGTGTGTCGTGAGAACTTCCGAGCGACGGCAAGTGCCGTCATCTCGCGGATCTCCATGGAGTCCCCTGGGTACTTCCACTGGTACAATATCGCGAGGGAGCTCGACGCACTGCTGCCGAAGGCCAAGGGCTTCTAGCTCGCGCACTGCACGTCCTAACGACCGGCGACTCCACGTGAGTCGCTGGTCGTTCCAACAATTGCGGATTTTCATTGAAGAGAAGTATTTTCTTTGTTAGTATATCTATACTGTTGCATTTTTGTCGGCTTCGAAAGATTTCTCCCCATTCGACTCCTTCGTCGCTCAGGGTCGAAATGACAGAGGAACAATCTTCAACATATTGTAATTACTTTCACCCTACAAAGAACGCTATGAAATTCAACATCCTCACTATATTTCCAGAGATGATTGACTCGTATGCACATGCGAGTATTCTTGGGCGTGGGCAAAAGGCTGGGGCGATAGATATCCGTAGTATCAATATCCGAAATTTCGCAGAAGATAAACATAGTACGGTGGACGATACGCCATATGGTGGGGGAGCAGGTATGGTTATGAAACCAGAACCTATTTATAAAGCACTCAAATCAATTGATGCCATTCCATTTTCAAAAGATGATGGACTGACAAAAGTAAAGAAAATTTTTACAGGCAAACTCGCGAAGAAAAAAAGAACAGTTGTGCTCTCACCACGTGGCAGACAATTTGATCAGCGCATTGCAGAACAGTGGGCAACGCTTGATGAATTGACGCTCATCTGTGGACGATATGAGGGGGTTGATCAGCGCGTGATCGATCACATGATCGATGAAGAAATTTCTGTTGGGCCATACGTCCTTGCTGGTGGAGAACTTGGGGCGCTTGCTATTGTAGAAGCTGTCTCTCGTCTTGTGCCAGGTGTACTTGGTAATGCTGATTCTCTTACGGATGAAACACACAATGAAGATATGTCAGCAGAGTATCCGCAGTATACAAAACCGTCGGATTTACGTGGGTGGAAAGTACCTGATATCTTGCTCAGTGGAGATCATAAAAAGATTGAGGAGTGGCGGAAATCGGAGCGTAGAAACGGGAGAAAATAAGAGACTTAGAGCACTAGAGTATTAGGCTCTTTTCTAAGACTCTAAAACCTAATTCTCTAAAACTCTAGTTTATCCCCACACCTGTGGAAATGTCCTTGTTTTCAGCTCTTGACAGCACTTTGTTTTTCCTATATGATGCGAAGGCACTCAAGAGAAATTTACAAATAAGAACTTTCTCAAGTCCCGAGAGGGATACTAGGAAAAGAGCAACTCAACCGCAGGAAGAATACAGATGTGTTCTCCCCGCGATCAGGTTCCTCTTTTTTTCTTTGACTGAATGCGAAGGAACCCGTTCCTTACAATTCAACCAGCAACTAAATAGTAAGGTTCCCTATGGCACCTCCCCGGTGTACATAGGAACAAAACGGATATGTCCATATTAGCAGATGGATATATACCGAGATTCACATTAAAGATGTGACAAGAACAGTTGAGCCTATTCAAAACACTCAAACATTGATTTTACACTTTTCTTCGGAAAAGATTAATCTTTCATTGAGAGTTTGATCCTGGCTCAGGACGAACGTTGGCGGCGTGTCTAAGGCATGCAAGTCGAGGGATCGGATAGGTGCTTGCATCTATTACGGACCGGCAAACGGGTGAGTAACACATTAGTAATCTACCTCTGAGTCAAGCATAGCCCACCGAAAGGTGGATTAATACTTGATAGTCATGGGGGGCCATATGGCATTCCCATGTAAAGATTTATCGCTCAGAGAGGAGCTTATGTCTGATTAGCTAGTTGGTAGGGTAATGGCCTACCAAGGCTCTGATCAGTAGCAGGCGTGAGAGCGTGACCTGCCTCACTGGGACTGAGACACTGCCCAGACTCCTACGGGAGGCTGCAGTCAAGAATATTCCGCAATGGCCGAAAGGCTGACGGAGCGACGCCGCGTGCAGGAAGACGCTTTTCGGAGTGTAAACTGCTTTTATCAGGGAAGAATTCGTGACGGTACCTGATGAATAAGAGGCTGCTAACCTCGTGCCAGCAGCAGCGGTAATACGAGGGCCTCAAACGTTGTCCGGATTTATTGGGCGTAAAGCGTCCGCAGGTTGTGATGTAAGTCAATGGTCAAATCCCCGAGCTCAACTCGAGGACTGCCATCGATACTGCAACACTTGAGGTTGGGAGAGGTAAGCGGAACTATCGGTGTAGTCGTAATAAGCGCTGATATCGATAGGAACACCAAAGGCGAAGGCAGCTTACTAGAACATACCTGACACTCATGGACGAAAGCGTGGGTAGCGAAAGGGATTAGATACCCCTGTAGTCCACGCTGTAAACGATGTCTACTAGGTATTGGGAGTATCGACCCTCTCAGTGCCGTTGAAAAAAGCTAACGCGTTAAGTAGACCGCCTGGGGAGTACGATCGCAAGGTTAAAACTCAAAGGAATAGACGGGGACCCGCACAAGCGGTGGATCATGTGGTTTAATTCGATGATACGCGGCGAACCTTACCTAGGCTTGACATATAGCTGCAAACCTCTAGAAATAGAGGCCTCTTTCGAAGGTGCTATACAGGTGTTGCATGGTTGCCGTCAGCTCGTGCCGTGAGGTGTACCGTTAAGTCGGGTAACGAGCGCAACCCCTATGCTATGTTAAATGTACATAGCAGACTGCCCGGGTAACCGGGAGGAAGGTGGGGACGACGTCAAATCAGCATGACTCTTACGCCTAGGGCGACACACATGATACAATGGCCGGTACAATGGGTAGCCAAACCGCGAGGTGGAGCAAATCCCACAAAACCGGTCTCAGTTCGGATTGCAGGCTGCAACTCGCCTGCATGAAGTTGGAATCGCTAGTAAACGCGCATCAGCCACGGCGCGTTGAATACGTTCTCGGGTCTTGTACTCACCGCCCGTCATACCACGAAAGCTGGGGGCACCCGAAGGCTCTTTAGGGGGACGAAGGTGAATTCAGTAATCAGGGTAAAGTCGTAACAAGGCATCCGTAGCGGAAGCTGTGGATGGATCACCTCCTTTCTGGAGTTACTCTATCGAAAGATAGTGAACTACTAGTCGATCTTGATGATTTCCATCAAGATTATCCAGTCAAAGTACACTGGAAACATTCTGAACTTGATTCAGGGTGAAACAAAACCGAATACCTCAATTGTGTCTTGTCACATTTGTGATGTGAATCCATGTACCGTAAGGATACATGATTAAAAATCTTACTACGTTCTGGTTGAATGCTCGCAGTGAACCGTTCTGGTTCACTCGTTGAATTGTATACGAAAACTCCCGAAAGGGAGTTTTTTTTGTTATTATTTTTTACTCAGGAAGTTCGTCTCTGGTTGCGCGCCATGTCTCGAGTGATTCTATCTCGCCGGTGAGTTCATCCAGATGCGTGACCGAGTCGCCTGTACTGCTGATATAAAACGTCCAGAGGGTGACCGTATGTGTATCGTGATCTTCAAAAACTTGTACAGGGTACATGTCTCCATCTTTGTGTTCCTTATCTATCCGTACGCTGACAGTCACATCCCCATTACTGGCATCACGAATTTCTTGTGATTTTTCAGAAATTTCTGGGACTGTGGCGTAAAGTTTTTGAATCATGGTAAGTTCATCTTCGGGTATTGCGCTGTCTGTTGTTTGTTCTTGTGGTGGTGTGCTCTCTGCTGGTTTTGTTTGAGGAACGGTGGTTGTTGTGTTGTTACAGCCGAGGCCGAGGAGAGGGAGGAAGGAGAGGGTGGTGATGAGTTTTTTCATAATGTAGGTGTGAGTATTTCAGCTAACGTTTCTAGATATGAGATGTTGCGACCGTAGGGAGCAATATGGTAGAGGTCTCTTGGAAGAGACTGAACCTCATATCTGGTGTTAGTTGATGTATGTTTTTTTACCCGTTAGGGTATTCTTCTCTAATAATCAAATTAATTTTTCATGTTGGAGGGTGCGAACAGAGGGGAATTAAAGGGGTGAATGTTCGCACCCTCAAATTTTCTTACACATCTCGTTGTCGTTCTCGACCTTTCATATATCTCTCGACAGCTTCTTGTGTTGTTACCCAATTTCTGCCTTCTTTGTGTGCTTCAAGTTTTCCTTGTCGTGCGAGAAGATTGAGATATTTTGCCGAATAAGGAGTATCTTTTGCTATATCTGCCAGTTTCAGGAATGTTTCTCGTTTTTTTGTTGTCGGGGTGAGCGTTTTGAGATACAGATCAAGTGAGTGTTCGACTGTTTGGGCGATAAATCGTACAAACGGTTCATACTGCTCTTTATCTGCTTGCGCAAGGACTCGATAGTATTTTTTTCTATCGTTTTTGAGCACTATGGACAATGGAAAACCTGCCTGCATGAGAATGAGGTTCATCAAGAGGTGAGATGTCCGACCGTTTCCGTCAAAAAACGGATGAATATACACAAATTTGTGGTGTATCAGTGCTGCCAGTTCTACAACATGCATATTTTTACGCTCTTTAGAAAACCATGTTATGAGATCTCGCATGAGTGTAGGAACGTCGAGTGCATCCGGTGGAGTATGATCGGCACCGCCGATAATCACATTGGAGTTTCTATATCTTCCGGCCCACTCTTTGTCTGTCTCTTGAACAATGATAGTATGGATTTGTTTTATGAGATGTTCAGATAGGGTGTTTTTTTTGCCATGTTTAATCAGTTCGTACAAATACGAAAGCGCACTATAATGATCCTTCGCTTCGAGATGGTCCTTTAGTGGCTTGCCTTTCACGGTCAAACCTTCGTTAATCACAAGAAACGTCTCTTTGAGTGTCAGAGAATTTCCTTCAATGGCATTTGAATTGTAGGTCATTTCAATGCGAAGCTGGTCACGGAGCTTCTCCACTGCAGTTTTTGGGAGTGGTCGAAGCGAATTGAGTTGCTTGAGCTTTTTATCAAGACGATCTACGAGGTTTTGATCTAAATAAGGCATATGTCTTTAATATGGTTTAGTTCATTTTTTACACTATACCATATTAAGAATAATTTGTCGAGTAGCTAGTGTATGTTTACGAACGTCGATATACATGTATTTCGCCGTAACGTTTAGTATAACGTCCAAGTTTAAGCGATGTTTCTGGCTGGTATAACATAACGCCGATAGGTGTTTTACCAGCCAGAAATATGGGTGTAGTGAAGGAGCGAAGCGACTGAACGGAACCAGTTAAACTTTGTTGCACGATGTAAAAAGAAAAGATTTAGGTCTATTTATGTTGAAGCATTTTTACCATTGCTATATATATAATAATGCCCATTGAATAGAGAATAATGTATGGTGCGATGGCTATATATTCAACAATGTATAAAAAATTAACATCTTGAAATGTGCGTTCTAAAATACGACCGAAGACAAAAAAACTAAGG
>Ga0210057_1004565_pt1 | contig 18310 bp, 17 predicted proteins | sample CryGeyCG2114_010_2_FD_183968 | JGI IMG/M metagenome (GOLD analysis project Ga0210057, IMG submission 183968) | Groundwater microbial communities from aquifer - Crystal Geyser CG10_big_fil_rev_8/21/14_0.10 (SPAdes) (version 2) | ecosystem: Environmental > Aquatic > Deep subsurface > Groundwater ...
AAAATAAAAGACTTAAAGAAGAATTTACAAAAACAGTAACATTAACCAAAGAACAAGAAAAGATTATGAAAGCGGTAGATAAGAAAATATTAAAGTGTTGTGTATAAAAATCAGGGCAAATTCAAGTAATTAGTATTTAGAGTATCTTATTGAAATTTTGTGATTGTGTATTTTTACAGATAATCCATATAGTTTTTTAATAATCGATCAATTAGTTGCAGAAGGATACCGAAAACAATTTGAAATTTTATGGAGTAAAGCAAAATGACACTATTCAAAAACGTAAACAAAGAAAAATTAAAAATTCTATTAGAGAATGGCTTTCATATAGATAAACCAAGACAATACGAAGAGCTAAGATATAAAGGAATTTGTACTGTTATTCTGTTCAATTCTGGCAAACTCTTAGCTCAAGGGGATGATGAGAGTTTAGAGAAAGTAAAACAATTGTTCAAAAAAGAGAGAATTGCGGAAGAAGTAAAGAACGAGTTCAAACAAACATATGGAATGGTGATTGGAAGTGATGAATCTCTCAAAGGAGATACTTTTGGGGGGATAGTTGTTGCTGGGGTAAAAGTTGATGATAAACAAAGAGAATTGCTAAAAACAATGAGTATAAAGGACTCAAAGAAGCTTAATGATAATCAAATCCTTCAATTAGCTCCAGAGATTAAAAAGATAGTTGAATATCATATTATCTCTTTAAATCCGGAAGAATACAATAATGAAATTGCGAATGGTTCATCTACGGAATTATTGAATAAATTACACAGAGAAGTTAAGAATAAATTAGGCTCTGGCAAGCATATAGTTGACCAATATCCTGGATGTAATGTTGGAGATATTAGAGAAACAAAAGCTGATTCTAACTATATTGAGGTTGCAACAGCGTCTATCTTAGCTAGGGAGGGAGCTATCAAACAATTAGCTAAACTCTCTTTAAAGCTTGGGATGAAAGTTCCAAAAGGAAGTTCTAATGTTAAATCTGCTCTTGAGTTCTTGAAAAAATCAAAGAAAGTTCCAGAAGAGTTCGTAAAATTGCATTTTGGGAATGTAAAAATGTTTTTTAGAGAATAAATGAAGAATTGTTATTTAGAAATCGCATGATCCTCTTATTGAGAGGACCACACCTTAAAAAAAATTTACCTTCGCTTCTTTTTTGTAGCTGCCTTCTTCTTTGCCATTTAATATCACCCCTTTTTATTTTTTATTCTTTTGTGAGACACTCATTATATTTAAAATGTATGTATGATTTGGAATAAACTTTTTTAGAAATATAATCTTTTTTTGGTTTACTCTTCACATTCTATTTGTTTTATTGTTCCTGTGAATTTCCCACTATTCTGGGAAGAAGTGATTAATGGACAACTTCCAGCCAGATCAAACTTGTAAATTTGTCTTTTACTATACTCTTCATTACTTGCTACATATATTACTCTTTTCTCTTCAACACCTTACAAAGTTATTGAATACCAAGCATCTTCACTTTGTGCAACTTCTGGAGAGATATCTATCACAGTTCCAACTGCCCAAATATTTTCTCCTTTCCATTCATTAATACAATAAGAAGAATCTATTATTTTTGTTTTCTCATCAAAATTCTCTTTTAAAGATAAACACTCTTGCTGTGATAGTTTTTCTATTCCTTTTGTTGTTAAATTGCTTTCATTCTCATCTTTAAATTGTGTAATTTCTTCTTTTTGAATGTTACACCCAATGACTAGAATACTCATAATGATGATAATGAATATTAAAATAGCTATAACTCTCATTTGATATTATTGAATGGTTTACTATATAAATTGTGTTACAGAGGTTAAGAAAGAGTTATCCTCCATATGAATATCATAAGTGTTCTTTGTATAAAAATTTTAGAATTATTTAAATAGTTCTTATTATAATTTTAAAATATGGCTAAAAAAATTGAGAAAAAAGAGAAATATATCAAATTCTGTCCAAAGTGTAATTCAACAAACCTTTCTTTAGATAAATCAAGCATTCTTTATGCTATAAATTATGTTTGTGATGATTGTAGTTATGCTAATAATATATTTCCAGAAATTGAAATCTCAATGTTAGAAAAACTCAAGAAAAAAAAGTCTAAAACCGAAGTTGTTAATCCTAAACTGATTGATACCTCGTATGAGAAATTTATTTATTATCCCTTTCCTTTCCTCATGAACTGGTGGGGGATGTCTCTCAAAAAGCAGTTGATATTTTGGGGGCTAGTGTGTATAATTCTCTCTGTTGTTTTATTTGTTTTCTATTTGGAATATTTCCATCTTCTATCTATATTGGCTGTTTTAATAGGAGGGTGTATTTTAACTTATTTTGGATACAAAAAATAGTGTTAATTTTTTCTCCAATTTCCTCAAATCCAATAATAACCTTTATAAAACAACCCTTCTCTCAGTAGAACGGTGAAGGATGACAAGAATCAATAAGCTTGTGTGCAGGGGTTTTAAGTCGTTTGCTAAACGAACCGAGTTCACATTTGATCATGAATACTCTTGTATAGTTGGATCAAATGGATCTGGCAAGTCAAATTTTTTAGACGCACTTACATTCGTTCTTGGAAGGAGATCTTCTAAATCTATGAGGGTAGAGAAATCAGCGAATCTCATATATAACGGTGGGAAGACAAAAGAACCAGCTAAAGATGCAGAGGTTTCTATCCATTTTGATAATAAAGACAAAGTTTTTCCTGTTGAAGCGGAAGAAGCAATAATCACAAGAATTGTAAAGAAGAATGGGAATAGCGTTTACAAAATTAATGGAAAAACTCATAATAGGAATGAAGTTATAGATTTGCTTTCAAAGGCAAGGATAGACCCTGAGGGATATAATATAATTCTACAAGGAGATATAATCAAGTTTGTTGAGATGGCAACTCAAGAAAGAAGAGAAATTATTGAAGAAATTGCAGGGATTGGGGAATATGAAGAAAAGAAACAGAAAGCACTTAGAGAATTGGAGAGGGTAGATCAGAGAATCAATGAAGCAAATATCATATTAACCGAGAGAAAAACTCATCTTAAAGAATTAAAACATGACAGAGACCAAGCTCTTGAATTCAAGACAATAAATGACGATATCCAGAAATATAGAGCTACACATCTCACTGTACAGATAGATGAGAAGAAGAGATCTATTGAAGCAGAGGAAAAGAAGAAAGAAGATTATGATTCTAAGATAAATAAAACAAATACTGAGATCTCAGAATTACAGACCAAAATAAAAGAGAAAAAAGAAGATATCCATAAACTCAATCAGGAAGTGGAGAAGAAAGGAGAGAAAGACCAAGTAAAATTAAATAGAGAATTGGAACAGTTAAAAGTGGATATCGCAACCAATAAGATAAAATTAGAGAATTATGAGAATGAAGTTAATAGAATCAAGGACAGACGGAAAGAGTTAGAGCATGATAATCAAGCAATCAATACTAAGATAGAGGGATTAGAGAAAGAAAAAATAGAACTCGAAAAATCTTATACACAGAAGAAAAAAGAATTATCTCAAATAGAAAATGAGATAGATAATTTCAAGAAGAAGAATAAATTTGGTTCTGACATTATAGAAATGGAGAAAAAATTAACAAGTATAGAGGAAGATTCCGACAAAAAAGAGGAAGAAATCCAGAAGTTAAGACAAAATTATCAGGATGCGTTAAGAGAAAAGGATCAGATTGAAGTTAAGATGGAAGCATTAGATGATCAAATGTCTCGTGTTTCTAATTTAGAAAAAGAACAGAAAGTTCAACTTGAGAATCTAAAGAGCAAAAGAAAGTTATTCTCAAGGATAGATTTAGAGCTTAAAAATTTGGTAGAAGATGATCTTTCATTATCTAAAGAATTGGGAGAATCCAGATCTAATCTGTCCCATTCCCAGCAAAAACTTGCTACCCTTGAAGCACAAGAGATGAAAATTCTTGCACAAAGTGCAGGAGATAGGGCTGTTTCTTCAATTATGGATCAGAAGAAAAACATCAGTGGGATATATGGAACTATCTCAGAACTTGGAAGTGTTAAAGAAAAATATTCAACCGCTTTAGAAAGAGCTGCTGGAGGGAAGATAAATTCAATAGTTGTAGAATCAGATAAAGTGGCTGAGCAGTGTATAAATTATCTTAAGAAGAATAAGTTGGGGAGTGCCACTTTTTTACCATTGAACAAAATGAAAACAGTGATGATTGCAAATTCAGTTAAACAATTGATAAATAAAAAAGGAGTTTATGGATTTGCTATTGATCTCGTAGATTTTAATAACAAATTTGAGAAAGCTTTCAATTTCGTATTCGGTTCTACTATTGTTGTAGATGACATTTCTGTTGCGAGAGGGATAGGGGTTGGTAATGCACGTATGGTGACTCTTGAAGGAGATACTGTGGAGTTGAGTGGGGCTATGCAAGGAGGATATTTTCAAAAGAGAAGAGCTGGAGGATTCAAACAGAAAGAATTGACTTCTTCATTAGAAGATTTGAGAGAGAGAGTAGTTTCACTTGAAGGGAGGATATCATTAATACAATCCAAAAGAGTTAAGTTAGATGAAAATATCTCAAATAAACGTGAGGAAAAAGCTCTTCTTGAAGGAGAAATAATCAAATTAGAAAAATCTCTTCATCTTGATGGTTCTGATCTTGGAGATTTCAAAGATAAAAATATTCATTTGAAAGATATTATGAAAGAGACAGAGAAAAGTATAGATACATTAACTTCATTGATAAGTGGGAAGAATAACGAACTTGCGCAACTAAAGACAGGAAGACACGAATTGAGGGATAAGATAACCCAGTTAAGAAATCCGTCTGTTCTTGCACAATTGAGCGCGTTTGAAGAAAAACGTAATGAAATCAAAGGTAAACTTATACGGATAGAGACAGAGATGAGAAGTATTGATGGTCAGATTAAAACAATTCTCGGTCCTGATGTGAAGAAGAGTAGAGATATTATCGTCCAGAATAAGAAAGAGGAAGAGAAATTTATTTTTCTGGTTTCAGAAATGAAAGAAAATATTAAGAGACAACAATCAGATCTCAAAGAGAAAGAAATCGTGGCTTCTAAGTTCATGAAACAATTCAAGAATTTATTTGAGCAAAGAGAAAAAATAGAAAAAGAATTAGAAGTTATGGATAGAAAAGTCGATGATAGAGAAATCTTAATCAGGGGAGTTGAACAAAGAATCAATGCAGTAAGTATAGATCTTGGGAGATTGAGAGCAGAACGTGTTGGATTAGAAGCACAATTTGAACCATTGACGGAAATAGAAATATTTAGTTCTAAGAAAGATATCAAAGAATTACAGAAAATGGTTACTCGTTTAGAACTTAAAAGAGAGAATATGGGTAATGTCAACCTAAGGGCATTAGAAGTTTATGAAATTGTGGAGAAAGAATATACTGCTTTATCAGAAAAAAATGAAATTCTTAATAAAGAAAAAGATGATGTTCATAATTTAATTAATGAGATAGAACATAGCAAAAAAGCTATTTTCATAAAAAATTTTGAAATTGTAAATGATATATTCAAAGAGTTTTTCTCAAGATTAACAACAAAAGGGCAAGCATATCTTGAGATGGAAGATTCTGAGAATCCTTTCAATGCTGGAGTGGAGATCAAAGTTAAATTATCAAGTAAAAAATTCATGGACATAAAAAGTCTATCTGGAGGAGAGAAAACATTGACTGCTCTTGCATTCATATTTGCGATCCAAGAACACAATCCTGCGTCTTTCTATGTGATGGATGAAGTTGATGCCGCACTTGATAAACATAATTCAGAAAAGTTATCTCAGTTAGTAAAAAATTATTCTTCAAAAGCCCAGTATATTGTAATATCACACAACGATGCGATTATCTCAGAGGCAGATGTTCTTTATGGAGTCTCAATGAATGAACATGGGATGAGCCAAGTTACTACATTGCAACTTTGATTTGATTGTTCTATTTTGTATGTGGAAAGCTAAGGGGAGAACACATCTGAGAAGTGATCGTTCTCGTTAAAATTGTCCCTCTTTTCCTTTTAACCCCAAAAAAATTTCTCTTAACATCTATTAAGCGTAATAAAACTACACTTAATACTGGAATTTGCCATAAAATGTGAATTTAATATATTTGATGGTTTTTCTAATATTTTATAATTTACTATAAATAATATTAATATCTCTTCTCTATACTATCTCTAAAACTTCAGTTATCTGCTTTGCAACATTATCCCAAGAATTCATCTTGATGACTGTCTTTCTAGCATTTCTTCCAATCCTTTCTCTTAACTTTTTGTCTTCTATCAACATTTTAATCTTTTTTTTAAGTTCTTCAACATTTCCAGAATCGAATAACATCCCATTTTTTCCATCTTCTATATATTCTTTCATACTTCCTACATTCGAAGCAACAACAGGAAGTTCACAGCTCATCGCTTCCAAAGTTGCTAGAGATGTTGTTTCTGTTAATGAAGGAAGAACAAATATATCTATCTTGTTAAGATAGTTCTCAACATTGTTAACAAATCCAGTAACCATTATATTTTCCCCATAAATTTGTCTTTTCATCTCTTCCGTTCCATCTCCAACAAGAAGCAGAAGTAACCCTGAATGTTCTTTGCTAAGTTCTTCAAACACAGTTTTAAGTAAATCTATATTTTTCTCATTAGCTATTCTTCCAACATAACCAATAGTAATCCCATTTTTTATTCTTGTCTTTTGATTTTTACCCTTATCTTTTCTAAATTTTACAGCGTCAACTCCTAACCTTATTATTTTTGATTCTGTTTTCACTCCAATTTTTCTAATCTTGTTTTCCACATCATTAGATGGAGCTATTAAAAGATCAAACATATTGAAATAATATCTTGCAAGTCGTTTAACAATAGGTTCTAATAAAAAACTAGGAGGAAATAATTTAGAAGATTTAATCAACTCCCATTCTATAACATGATTATAATAACAAACTGGTTTTTTGTAAACTTTCGCATAATGAGATGCACAAATCCCTAAAGGAACTAAGGTCTGTATCCAAATTATATCTGCTCCACTAACTTCTCTCTTTATTTCCCTAAATCTAGGCATAGCCATATCAAAATCTTCAATTTTCTTTTTAATAGGGAAATATTTAACATCCACCCCAAGCAATTTATCCTCATTTTGATTATTCCTTGTAGGGACCAATATATGAATATCAAATTTGTTTTTTATTCTTGGGATTACTTCAGAGAGAAATCTTACAATTCCATCTTTTCTGTCAAAAACACAATCTGTCACTATTAATAATTTCTTTAAATTTTCTTCTCTTTTTGTCATTGGTTTATTTTTTGTTCTTTTATTTAACCTTATAGAATACTTCAGCAAATCTGCAACGTGAATGTAATCCTGCGAGGAAAGATTTTAGATATACTCCTGGAAGCAATAAGATTAAAGAACTCATCTGACTCCTGAACTGTTTTAATGCTTTTATCTTTATCCAAAATGTATCAGAAACATCAACATAAAGTTTTGGAACATCTCTCTTCTTAAAATTTCCAATATTCCATATTTCAAAAGAATAAATTGCTCCTTTATATTTTATAGTATCTAATATTTCTTTAGTAAAATTGAAAACAGCCCTATGATCTGGATGCGGGTCATCTATTGAGTGTGTAAATATTTTCTTTGGTTTTTCTTCTTTTATTATTTTAGCTATCTTTTCTTTTATCTCTTTTTTCTCCATTTCAATGTTTAGCTTTCCATCTTTTAATCTTAGAAAAATTGTTTTTTTTGTATCCACGATTTTACTTGCTTTCAAAGATTCGTCCTCTCTCATCTTAATTCTGTACTTATCTTTCAGCCATAGATGAGAAGTTTCTCCGGCAGAACATATTATTGTAACTGTCTCTTTTCCTTCCTTTGCATATTTCGCGATAGTGGCTCCCACCCCAAATATCTCATCATCTGGGTGTGCACATATGACTATTGCTTCTACCATAATAATTTGTATGTTATTTGGATTTATAAATTCTAGGGTATAATTTATATATAATCTCACTACAATAATTCAAATGAATAGGAAATATGTTACTGAATCTTTACTTCTCAGAATGAGATCTCTGATATTTGGGATAGAAGATGGGATAATTTCTATATGGGGTCTTGTTTTAGGAGTTAGTGTAGGATCGCATGATAGTTTTATAGTTATTTTAGCTGGATTGGCAGGGGCAATTCCAGCTGCTTTATCTATGGCTGCGGGAGATTATCTGTCTTCTAAATCTCAGAGAGAGGTTCAGGAATCTAAGATTGCAAAGATTAAAAATAATATAAGAAAGGATAAACAAGTCGTGCTTGAGAGTTTAAGAAGAAATTATCTCCATGAAGGTTTCACTTCTAAAGAGATAAATCCATGGATGTTGAGATTAAGTAAGAATAACAAATTATTATTACGCAAATATGAGGAGGAACATGGTATCTCTCCTGAGAATTTTGACAATCCTTTGAAGAATGCTTTAACTATTTTACTAGCTTTCTTAGTAGGTTCATTAATTCCATTAGTTCCTTTCTTTTTATTAGAAATAAAAACTGCACAGATAATTTCTTTATTTATGGCGGTAATTACTTTATTTATTGTGGGAGCGGTAAAGACAAAATTCACAGAAAAAGTGTGGTGGAAGTCTGGATTAGAAATGTTATCTATTGGATTATTGGCTGGGGTTATAGGTTTTGCAATTGGTAAAGTTTTGGGGGGTTAGATATTTATTTTATTTTTACTAAATCATTCAAAAGGAAAATAACTCCTTTTTTTCTCTTCTCGTGCAATTACAAATTCATAGTCATCTATCGTGCCTGCAAATTCTCTTCTAATCTCATTCATTATAGAATCAAATTCATCAAAAGATTTAGCTTGTAGTTCAATTTCAAAATCCCTACCTCCAATCGTCCTGTTTACGTTTAGAATATTTGGATGTTGTAAACAGAATTGTTGTAGTTCTTGTAATCTATCTGTATTGAGAAGATTAATGTAAGATTTGTAGTATCTGTATCCCAAAAAAGAAACACCGCAAGAATAAAAAATGCACCGATCGGGACTCGAATTTCCGAACCAGAAGATCTCTCTTGCTGATTTCCCGAAACTACAGCTTGGAAGGCTGGAATTTGCTAACCAAAATGCTTTCACATATTAGTTGATAGCCATTTCACCATCGGTGCATCTAATAACAAGGTCTAATCTCTCTTTATAAACTTTACTTCAAGGAGTTAATAACATCAGCACTCTTCCCCAAACTTGTTTTTATATTCTTAAACCTTGCGTCCAATCTGTTAATCATATTAATTATTTCATCACTTTCTCTACTTTTTCCCTCAAAACCCAAATAAGAAGCTTCTCTATTTATCTCTTCTTGGGTGAATGATGTGAGCAATGATATAATTTCTTTTGGTTTTTTGTCTTCTTCTCTTTTTGGTTCTTCTTCATCTTTTCTCTTTTCAAAAAACAGCTTCAACAAATCTCTTCCTTTTTCTTCTAAAGAGGAGGGATATACTTTTTTTCCACTTTCAGAAAATTCTAAAGGCAATCCAATCTTATTCCTAAGAAAATCGTTAAGAACCAAATAGTTGTTATCCCCTGTATCTATAATGCAAATGTTATCTCTTCTTTGTATGGAAGATTCTCTTACCTCTTTTCTCAACTTCTTCTCAAACAATTCAATAAAGTCTTTTCTTTCATTCATTTTCTTTTATTCATTTTTCTATTCTTACTTATTCTTCCGAAAGAAATAGATGTACCTATTATTAATCCTATCAATATCCCTATAATTAATATTCTAATAATCTCTCCGTTATCTTCAACCGATTCATTAAATTCATGTATCACTTTTCCATTATTCTTTTCTTCCAGACTTAAATATGAATCTAAATTTGCCATCTCAAGAGAATATTCTGCGTATAACAATGCAGACGCAGGATCATTAGAGTTTAAACTCTGTCCATATTCATAATAAGAGTATGCTAATATTGGAAAATAATTTTGTGATGCTATCTCTCTTTGTGCAAATTCTAATTTATTCTCTACTAATTCTGGGAGTTGCTCTCTTGTTAGTCCTATGGTTGTAAGGATAGTATTACTCTGAACCTTAACTTCTATTGATTTAGATATACATTCGGGATAATTTTCTTCCTCTAGACTTTGCTTTGCTTCATTTAATGTACGGAAAGCATCATTGAGTAAATCTGGAACGAATAATCTTACATATTGGAGTCTTTCATTAGCTTCGCTTATCCTTTCTATGCAAGATGTTCTCAAATCGTAGTTGAGTTTCCCAGTTTCTTCAGTGAATAGTTTTGTCCATGCACTTATTGAGAATGCTCTCTCTCTTGAGAATGCTAATAAATTAAAAGCATCTTCTTTATTTCCTTCATTAAACTCTTTCTCAGCTTTTTCAAGAGTATCATGCATTTCTTCTAATCTACTACTAACTATAAGATATACTTGTAGATTATTTGGAGAGTTGTAATTAAAATCTTTTAATTCTAAACCTTTCAATGCATCTAATATCTCATTAAATTCTTCATCACTTAGATTAGAATATTGTATCTGTCTTAACCTAATATTATTATTAAAGCAGAAACTGGATGCGCTATAAAATTTATTTTCTCCCAATGCTTTTTTAGAATTTTGTGTCGCGTTAATAATCTCTTCACTAATATCTTCTTCTTGATCTTCTAATTCTTTAACTAATTCTTCTGTTCTCCCACACATTTCATCAGCAACTTCTTCCATAATATCAGAATATCTATTAGAGATTGAAATTTCTTCATTCAACTTTTTTGGAACATAATTTGTTATATGTGGGAGTGCTTCTTCTAATGTATTGGCTTCTATAACTTTTACTCCAACAGTTTCTCCAAATTCTTGTATTGTTCCAAAAGAATTGTTTGCATTATCATATTCAAAATTTCCTGATTTTGGAATAATTACTTTAGTAATCCCGTTCTCAGATGCAGCTATAATTTTTCCTTTTATTCCTCCGACAGCTCCAATAAAATCTCCACTATTTATAGTTCCAGTAATACTTACGTTAGGATTAATTTCTAGATTTTCTAATTCTGCGATTGTTAATATAGATCCCGCAGCTCCCGCACTTGGTCCTCCGACTATTGAAGAATCAGCTCTTAATTTGTATAAGAAATCTTTGTTCTTGCAGTTAATCTTAGAAAATGAACATGCGGTATCTTTTGAGAATCTTAATGATATTTGTGTATCTAATTTGGTTAATGGGAATGTATCCAAGTATGTATCTCCTTCTCCTTTAACTGTTTTTAATGATAGAAGAGCTATGCTTCCTTCCCTATTAGGATTATCTTCCTCCACTGCTAATAATTTTATTTCTTTATCTGCCAATACTATTTGGGATAAGAGTAACATTAATACTAGAATAGAGATTATTGATATTAATTTTGACCTCATATCTAAATAGACTCAAAGAATGGTATTTAATGCTTTTGGATTGTTAGATAAGTTTACTTTATGAGTTATAAATATTAATATTATATTCTACTTCATTGTATTTTTACAGTTTAGAAAAGGAGAGAAGAAAATTATTTGGCTTGTTTCCATAACTGCTTAAAGAATTGTCTAAATGATTGGGCAGTGTTTTTATCGTAAATTAATATACAAGAAGGAGAATCTCCATAATTGAGAATCAATGTTTTCTCTTCTCCAAAAATATCAACCGTAACAGGAGTTATGCCTGTTAATACTTTTGTCTGTGTATATTGACTTTTAGAAAATTTTTTGTAATACTCTCTTTTTTCTGAAAATATCATTTTTTGAGATATTTTTTTATTGATTCTTTGTATCTGCCATCTTTCCCAAAATTTGTTAAAGTTTTCATCTTTCAATTCTGTTACTCCCATTGCAAGAATGTCCTCTTTTGGTTTCATTGAGGATAATGCTTCATCTACTGCAGTTTTAATCCCTCTTAATCCCGTATAAGTAACAGATTTTGTTTCTTTTGTAGTGATATTTTGTAATCTTTCTAATTCTGGTATGGCAGACTTTACGATGGATGCTTCTTGTTCAAGTTCTTCTTTCTTATCTTTGATATATTCTAAGATTTGCGATGGTGGGGCGGCTGTAAAGTACTTGACATTATTAATGAGAGATTCACTTAATAATCCCTTGACTTTAAGGCTTTCAAGAATTTCATAAATTTTACCTGAATTTAATTGGGATTTTTTGAGAATCTCTCCTGTTTTAGATGTTCCTAATTGGAGTAATGTTTTGTAAACAAGGCTTTCATTCTTTGTTAGTCCTATCTTTTCAAGTACTTTTAGTTCCATTTTTACTCTATAGAGGGTAGTTTATTTAAATTTTTCTACTACTCTACACTTGGTGGGGGGTTCTATTTAAATAAGTATTAGTTGTAACTGAATAATGAAAAATGAGGTTTGAAAAAAATACTAGATCAAGATTTAGAACAACAAATGTGAGATAAACAAAAATGACCGAAAGAAGACAAATTGAACCGTTAAAGGATAGAGGTAAAGGATTAGATATATTGAGATGGGATTTAGAAGAGAAGGGAGATTCACTTTTGCAGAGAGTAAACCAAGAAAGCAGTGATGGTGAATACACTTTTAGAATATTTACAGCTACAGATGAAATAATGTATTTTGGAGAACTTAATAGAATTTTTGCTGTAGCTGATAAAAAGTTAATTCTAGATAATCCGTTAGAAAAAGTACAAAACATAAATTTTGAATTATCTAAAAAACATAGAGACAATAGTCCCAGAATTACAACAGAAATCAATTTAGAGGATCAAGTTATGGGTATCGAAGAGATTGATAGGGGTAACAGTACTGATAGTATCCCTCCAAATACGCGTAATGATTTTCTTAATTTAGCAAATGATATCGCAGGATACTATCTTGCAAAGGTTAGAGAACAAAGAAAATACAATCTTATGGAGACTCTTAACTGTAAATACGAGGAATAAAAATGACACAAAAATCAAAATTCATAATTCAAGACTTAGCTAAATTACTCAGAGATAAATCTCCAAAAGGAGTTTTCATTTTAGAAGGGAACACTGGTAGACTTTTAGAAGGGAACACTGGTAGAATCAGGAGACCAGGAAACTACCCAGAAGAGGTTGAACCGAATAAAGAGAGTGGAAGAATTACAAAAACTTGGGGGGAAGCCTTAGATTATATTAAAATAACTTGCCATTATTTAAATGTCCCTTATATCCCATTACACAGATCTCATATTGTTTCATATGATGACTATTTAAGGACTTCAGTAAAAATCCCAATAGGAGATTGGATTAGAGAAAAGACAGATCTTGCACTTTATGTTGCAGGATGTCTTTGTTGTACTGATTCAAATGAATGGTTCGAACACGATTTATTCATGTTAAAAAATTTATTTAGAGGATTAGAAAGAATATTTGTTGCAGCAAGTCTTAGTGGATCAGGTGCACCATCTCTAGAGTATCATACTACTATGCCAAAAGATGGTTATTTTTTAGTATAAAAATATCTAAAAATCAAGGTTTTACAAAAATGTGTGAATTATTGAGAAAAAAATGAAACATAAACTAATTGCAACATTTATCTCTTTAGAGTTATTGGTAGGAGGTGTTATACTACAAGAGAAAATATTCCAATAGAAAAAATATTTCCTAAAGAAAAATATAAGATTAGGATAGAATATGATTTGGAGGATATCAAAGCACCTACAAGAAAAGGAAAAGGAGAATATGCTTAAAAGAAAAGATTACAAAAACAATCATTAATTAAAAAAATAGATTTAGATACATTTTTATAACCACACTATAAAATTTATTCATGTCCTATGAATTAATCATATGCGAGAAACCTCAAGCAGCACAAAAAATAGCAGAAGCACTTGCAGAAAAAACTCCAAAAAAGCATTCTGAAAATAAAGTACCTTATTATGAGATAACCCGTGGGGGGAAACAAATTATGGTTGCGGCAACTGTAGGGCATCTCTATGGTTTGGCAGAGAAAGAGAAAGGCAAATGGACTTATCCTGTATATGATATTGAATGGAAACCTTCTTCAGAAATCACAAAAGGACATTTCTCACAAAAATATCTGAATGTTTTGAAAAAACTTGGAAAGGGTGCAAAAGAGTATACTGTGGCTTCAGATTATGACGTTGAAGGAGAGGTTATTGGATTAAATATTATCAGATTTGCCTGTAAACAGAAAGATGCGAATCGTATGAAGTTCTCTACATTAACAAAAAAAGATATCATAGAAGCGTATGAGAACAAATCAAAACATTTGGATTGGGGACAGGCTAAAGCTGGGGAAACAAGACATATCCTTGACTGGTACTGGGGGATAAATCTTTCGCGTGCTCTTACTTTAGCAGTAAAGAAAGCAAAAGGAGGGTTCAAATTATTAACTGCAGGAAGAGTTCAAGGTCCCGCACTAAAGTTAGTTGTGGATAAGGAAAGAGAAATTTTTAAATTCAAATCAGTTCCTTACTGGCAGATAAAAGGTTTAGCTAACAAAAATAAAACTAAAATAGAAACGTGGCACAAAGAAGACAAATTCTGGGATAAGGATAAAGTTGATAATGTTTATAATAAAGTTAAAGGAGAAAAAGAAGGATATGTTTCTGAGATTGATAAAAAAAGTAGTAAACAATCCCCTCCCGTTCCTTTTGATTTGACCACTTTACAGACGGAAGCCCACAAGACTATGGGGATCTCTCCTAAAGATACCCAAGCGATAGCACAAAATCTTTACACTCACGGATTTATCTCATATCCAAGAACTTCTTCACAAAAATTGCCTGAGAAGATTGGATATAAGAATATTATCAAAGATTTGGGAAAACAATCTAAGTATAAAGAATTGTCTAGTACATTATTATCTATGAAAATATTGAAACCTAATGAAGGTAAGAAAGAAGATGATGCACATCCATCTATATTCCCTACCGGGGCTCAAATCACTGGACTGAACCCAAGAGAAGAGAAAGTTTATGATTTGATAGTAAGGAGATTCTTTTCTGTATTTGGAGAATCTGCAATTCGTGAGACTATGAAAATTATTCTTGATGTTAACAAAGAATTGTTTATTATTGAAGGTACTCGTACAAAAGAAAAAGGATGGCATATTTTCTATGAACCGTATCTCAGATTGGAAGAAGTAGAATTGCCCCCATTTGAGAAAAAAGAGAAAGTTAAGTTAGAGAAGATTGAATTATTAAGCAAAGAAACACAACCACCTAAGAGATTTACTGAATCTTCTATTATACGTGCACTTGAGAAGGAGAATTTGGGAACGAAGAGCACAAGATCCTCTATAGTGGATACGTTAGTGCAAAGAGGATATATGAAAGGCAAATCTTTGGAAGCAACTCCTATTGGAATTAAGACTATTGAGACACTTGAAAAATATTCTCCTAAGATAATTGATGAAGAACTGACCCGCGGATTTGAAGATGAGATGGAGAAGATTAGGAAAGGCGAACATAAAGAAGAAAAAGTTTTAGAGAAAGCTAAGGAAACTCTTAATTCTTTATTAGAAGATTTCAAGAAACACGAAGACAAAATCGGTAAAGATCTTGGAGATGCGGAGAAAGAGAGTTATGTCGTTGCGAATTTGGTAGGGAAATGTATTTGCGGAGGAGATTTGATGATTAGGAAGAGTAAGTTTGGTCGTTTTGTAGGATGTATAAAATATCCAGAATGTAAGATTACATTTTCTTTACCCCCAAAAGGAGTTATTAAACCTTCAGAAGAGATTTGTTCAGAATGTAATCATCCATTAGTCTGGAGCAAACCTTTCAAACAGAAAGAAAAGAAAGTTTGCATAAATTCTAAATGTATAACTTGGACTAAAGAGTACCAAGATAAGATGAAAAATGAACAGAATAATTAACCAAGTTGTTACTTTAGTAAATAAAGATTTAGTTAAAGAAGATTCTTTCATTCATCCTTTTAGTAAAGAACAAATAGAGATTAATGAGAGCAAATTTAGAGTTCTTAGTATCCTTCCAGAAAAACAAACTAAAAGAATCACATTCATTGATGGAGGAAGTTCTATTATATTTGGTTCTTCTAATTATGGTGTTGCTCAGATAAAATTAGCTTACGTAACTTATTCTAGTAAAGAATTAATTGGTAGAGATGTGATTAGTCTTCTCTCTTACTTTGATTTATTTAATAAGAGTGTGCAATGTTTTTCATTAGAAGAAGAAAATGATTTTGTGAATAATTTAACTAAAGATATTGTTGATGTCCAAGGAGAAACTGTTGAAGAGATGGTTAACAATTTCAGAAGAATTTGTGAACTAAGTTTAGGAAGAGAAGTAAGTGATAAATGTGATATGATTGTTTTTGATGGGTCGCTTGAATGTAAGAGCCAAGAAGAGAGTGAGATAATAAATAACATTAAACTTTCAAACAAATCAATAGTGGGATTTTGTAAATCTTGTTCTTTGTTAACACAGAACGGAAGAAGTATTATTGATACGGTTTCTAGATTAAGTAAAGGGATTAAAGAAGAATTGTTTTATCTGGATATGAATGAAAATAATATCAATCAAACCAAAATCACATTTGCAAAATTAAATCCAAAATCTAAAAATATTTTCAGAATTGATTTTATAGGAGCAAATCCATTATCATATTTACTAGAGCAATGCACGGATGCTGTTTTCTTAGGCTATCCTTATGGATTGGTTCGTGTAGATATGGAAGCAAGAGTTTCTGATTATGAGAAGTCTATATTAAGAACTATGTTTAGCTCAAAGATAGATTTAGATAATTTAGAACAATCCAATAATGCTCATTCTAAGTTGGATAGTATTCAGTTCTAAATCTATAATTACTAAAAATAGTAATTATTAATTACTAAAAATAGTAATATTTATATACTAACTATATTAATTATTACTAAAAATGGTAATCATTGGTAATGTTTGGGAAGTTATGGATATAACAGAGAAGGAGATTTATGTAAAATGGCATGAATATGCTTACAAAGATGATTTAGAATCTGCGGAACTATTAATTGAGAAACATCCAAGAAATTCTGTTGTGTTGGGTTATTATTCAATGCATAATGTAGCTAAAAAATATTTGGGAGATGTTTATAGTATAAAAATCTCAAAAGATGACACTCATAGTTCAACTCTCAGAGCATTAAAAGAGAAGATCACAAAACCATCTACTCAGAAAAGAGTAATTGAATTAATGAAGGAAGCACAAAAAGAATATGAAATATTTTCTAAACCTAAAACTGAAATATTATCTTACCTATTAAGATATGGGAAATCTGAACGTTCTTCTCACAGTTATTATCACTCAAAACAAAAAGCTCAACAAACTATTGAAATCCATAAAGCAAGAGAATTTATCGACACTATTGTTAAACCATTCATAAGAATAATGGAGGAACTAGATATATGATAGATAACATTATAGGAAATAAAGCTTTGTTTAGAATTATAAGATTTTTATATTCTTCTCCTAATCGTTATTTTTCTTTCTTGGAAATCGAAAGATATGTTGGAGAAGGAAGAGAAAGTATTAAATTAGCTTTAAGGAAATTAGATTATTATGGTATGGTTTATGTTGAAAATAAAGGTGGTAAAAAGTATAAATTAAGATTAGACAATCATATAGTACAAAAACTTGAGGAGTTATTAAATTATGAGAAGAGTTTTTTGCAAGGGATAGATCCTAAAAAATTAAGTGTTATATCTAATTTTGAAAATGATTGTATTAAACTAATAAATGGTTTAAAAGAAATAAGATTATTTGGTTCTGTCGCAAAAGGTAAATCTAGTGATAAATCTGATATTGATATATTTGTTCTTTTAGAAAATGGTATGAACAATACTCAAACTAAATTACATTTGGAGGAGATTAAGGAAAAATATGAAGATAAGTATAAAATACAAACTATATTAATGGATGAAGAAGAATTTAATAAGAAAAAGAGTTCAGATTTGATTCAAGAAATTGTTAAGACGGGTATTAGTTTGTGTTTGGTGTGAGGGTTTATAGTTAACGCAAATAATATTCGAACATTTTGACCATAAAATCAGGGTTATTCAATGCCTCTGCTAACTTCATTTCAAACTCTTTTTCAGTTGCCCATGGGGTGATTGCCAACCATTTTTTAATTTTTTTCCACACCTGTTCAATAGGATTAAGATTTGGACTATAGGGTGGAAGTTGAACGACAATAAGTCTCTGCTTATTGTCCTCATAGAATTTTTGAACATGCTTTTTCTCAAAATGATACCTTGCACCGTCTACAACAATCAATATTTTTCCATATTTTCTCAATAGCGATT
>Ga0210057_1004566_pt1 | contig 18309 bp, 19 predicted proteins | sample CryGeyCG2114_010_2_FD_183968 | JGI IMG/M metagenome (GOLD analysis project Ga0210057, IMG submission 183968) | Groundwater microbial communities from aquifer - Crystal Geyser CG10_big_fil_rev_8/21/14_0.10 (SPAdes) (version 2) | ecosystem: Environmental > Aquatic > Deep subsurface > Groundwater ...
TCATCGATAATGAGAATATTGCTATAACTTCTCGTATCATTGACCATAATTGTTTGCCTTGCATTCTCAATTCTGTCTTCAATTTTACTTAATGTTTTTTGGGGTACTATCAAATCTGTTTTAATTTTTTGCAGATTAATAATTGGTAGATGCAGATTTAGATTTTTTTCAATTTCTGACATTAGTTGAACTTCCCTTTTGACCGTAGGTGGTATAAAACTCACAGCACTAATATTATATTTACTCAAAAATTTACTAATTGCTATTTGAATATCTTCACAAATTTCTTTAATGAGCGCTTTGTTTTGACTCTGTTTTGCATAAAGAAGTATCCATCCTAATTTGGTTTTTCCAAACCGCTCAATACTATAGAAGTCAAGATAAAATATCTTGTCTACATAAACTTTATCAAAGCTATGTTTTATTTTATAAGTTCCGTCTATCAGACCCGCCTTTTTATACTTTGCATATTTCAGAAAAGTATTTTCATATTCTCGAATTGTTTTTGCTAGAGGTTGTTTATTTTTATCACACCAATACTTAAAACCTTTTATTCCAATCAATTTTTCTCCCGTTGGAGTAATTGTTAAATAATTTTTTTCTATAATTTGTGATTCTGGTTGTTTTTGATAAGAAATTGTTTCTGGAGCTATCTGGTCCTTAATAAAATAATATACAACCGGAGGTTTCCCTATTTTTCCTATTTTCCCTTCTTCAAGTAGCTTGGGCAAATGTTTAAACAATGCCTGTCTGGAAATACCCAAATACTCAGCGAGTTCTTTTGATGTAACTTGTTTATTTGCAATTAGATATTCTTGAATTTTTTGAGCTACATTAGCAATCATATTACTGAATTATATTACATTGACAGTTGACTGTCAACTGTCAATTATCAACCATTCATTAGCGTGTAAAATCAAAATGCCCATAAAGTTAGAATAAGGACTAACTTGCTCCCCATCGTCGATATGTTCTGCAACAAGAAAATACACCCTTTGGAATTGAAGACCTTTTTTTGGAACTAGATAATTTAATATTTACTTAAGCTTTGTTAAAGTATTTTTTTTGACGAAGAAAGTAAATCATTATTAATACTGCAAATAAATATGTCACTCCGTAGACGGCGGTGGCAGCATAGATAATTTGAGTTTGCCCAGATAAGCTAGATGCATAATAAAATGAATTTATCAGAGATAGTACTAGTAGCACTGCTCCTACTATTGTATAGTTTACAAGCAATGAGTAGGATCGTCTCATGAATACATATACTCCAAAGCCTCCCATTAATACATTGTATAAATTCCAAATAAAAGGATAACTTCTAGGAAACTCCGATCCGAAATAAGAAAAATCTACTCCCTTCATCCCAATAAGAGAAATTACGCTCATGATAAAAGAATATATGCTAACAACAAACAGAATCTTCAACAATAAAGGCATTTGTTTGAAGTTTTTTTTGATTTTGCCATATGATTTTAGTATCTATGAAATTATGAATGATTGCAAGATTAAATTTATATTCTATGAAGATTGATAGATTTAGATTGTTGTGATAGTTTAAATAAGTGCTCCCCGGCGAGGAGTCGAACCTCGAACCTTGAAGTTAACAGCTTCCTGCTCTGCCATTGAGCTACCGGGGATGTATTACAATCTTGTTAATAAAAACCTTCTACCGTATCCTGTCTTGAAATATTTTTCTCTTTTATAAGCTTTAACTTTATTTATACATGCTTCATAATAAACCAGTCTAAATGGTTTTCGATGTTTTGTTGATTCGACCAAACCTTGATTATGATCATAAAATCTTTTTCTAAGATTATTTGTACAACCAATATAATGCTTATTGTCTTTAATACTTTCTAAGACGTATGTATAAAACATACTTAATTACATATGTCTAAATTTCAAAGAGCTCTGCCATTTCGCCTCGCCCGCTATCGCTACGCTCAAGCGTTTGCGAGCGGGTACCGGGGATATTAAATTAAATTTAAAAGTGCTTTAATCATCTATATTCCCTATCAAGTCAGGAATAATACTACTAAACAGGCATTATTATAACATCCTAATCCCCCTTCGTCTCAATTAAATTGTTACTACGGTGGGATTTCGACTCTCGTAATAATATGAGAGTCTCAAAAAGGCAATGTCATGGCAGTCTCAGTCGAACCTGACTCTTCCATGTACCGCTTCCAATCAACTCGAATTGTCACCTTTCCCAATTCATTCATATAAAATATTTCCCTATTTTCAAGTCCATATTCAAATAACTTTTTTGTCACCAGCACATCGTCCATACAGTACCTTTTCAACTCTTCCCAACGACCTTCTTTGAAATAATCTATTGCCATAAGCCCATGACCCGTTTTCTTCTCACCAAGTGTCGCAAATGCGACATCGTTCAAACCAATTCGCCTACCGATTTTCAGGCGGATATCATCGAGAATATCAAACTGTGGCAAGGCGCTAACGTCACCGGGATAGTAAGCCTGGAGTACTGGAAGATCAAAGCTAGTAATATTGTATCCGACAATATATGACGCATTTTCAATAAGTGGAAACAATTTATTTAGTTCATCCTCAGTATATACATGCTCGGTTTTATCAGAGTAATCATATGCGGCAACTACTGAAATCCCAAGTTGCCCCGGCTCAGAAAACTCTCGGAATGTGTGTTTGGTTTCAAGATCTATAACTAGAGGAAATTTTTGCATTTAATTTACTTTAAAATTTGCATCTTTCACGATCTCTATCTCAAATGCGAGAGGGTCTTTTTTGGGGTTTTGTTCAGAAATATTAATCCGTCTCAGCTCATTTTGGAGGTTCCACCTCAAGTCGTTTACCATTCGGAAAAAAACGTTTTTTTGTTTGTTGTTCATTCCTCTGAGCTCTTTACGAAAAAACTCATCCAATTTTCCTAACCTCCACAGCGTTAACACAAACTCCGAATTACTAAAGTCCAAATTAGTAACAGTTCCCATCAGAGGTTTAATTTTAAAATTCATCATTCTTACATCATGTTCTATCTCCTTGATTGGTGGAATCATTGAAAGAACTTTCTTTTGAAAATTATGGATTTTGTCGACTACATCGATTTGTTTTGGATTCTTCATAGAGTATAATTATGAGTAATATGATTAAACAGACGATTCAAAAAGATCAGATCGTGGCCATGAAAGCTAAAGATCCTTTCAAAGTCCAAACTCTTCGGTATATTTTAGCACAGATCAAAAATAAAGAGATTGATCAACAAGTTGAGTTGAGCGATGGTGATGTCGTAAACCTTATCCGAAAAGAATCAAAAAAACTACAGGAAAGTATGACTTCATACAAAGATGCGGGTCGTCAGGATTTGGTCGATGAAGATCAAAAACAGTTCGATATAATCACCTCATATCTTCCAAAAGAAATTTCAGATATGGAGTTGAAAGAAAAAATTAAAGAAATAATTGATGCCAACGCCGATCTTTTTCAAAAAAATCCAAATGCGATGATTGGACTGTGTGTTGGAAAACTCAAATCGATAGCTGATTCTTCTCGAATTGCGGAAATGGTACGATCGTGGTCATGAAGGTATGCTAGTATAAAAATATGAAACGCCTCAGGTTATTTGCTCTTTATGGACTGCTGTTCTTCTTTGTCTTATCCTTATCAAAAAATATCATTGAATACCGTAGAAATCTTAGTTTTTATGAAGACTATAAAAAAACCTATACAACTGAAAAAGAAAATAATACTAAGCTCAAGACAAAACTAGTAAAATCACAGGATGTGCGAGAATTTGAAAAAAATGTCCGTAACAAGCTCGGGTTGAATCTCGAAGATGAAACTATTCTCGTCATCCCAAATCCAACTCCTACAGTGTTTCAGCCTTCTCCAACGCCGATTCCAAGTCATAAGCAATGGCTCAATCTGTTGCTTAATGGCGTCACGAATTGACAATTGAGGGGAAGATTACGTATAATAGAGCCTTATCCGGGGTAGTGTACGGCTGCACAGGAGGCTCATAATCTCCTAGACTAGGTTCAACTCCTGGCCCCGGAACATACGCCTATGAAACTTTCAATAGTCATTCCAGTATTCAACGAAGAAAATAATATCTTTCCCCTCCTTGAGAAACTCGTTCCAATGGTCAGTAAATATGATTACGAAATAATATTTGTAAATGATGGCTCAAGAGACCAAACAGTTAATGTAATCAAAACTTCTGCTAAAAACAATAAGCGAATAAAGCTTCTCTCTTTTAATCGTAATTTTGGCCATCAGATCGCACTTGTTGCTGGATATGAAATTGCCAGCGGCGATGCGATAATCAGTATGGATGCAGATCTGCAAGATCCACCAAGTGTTATTCCTGAGATGATTAAAAAATGGGAGAATGGTGCCAAAATCGTGTATGGAAAACGTCAAAAGCGTGATGTTGATAGTATATTTAAAAAACAAACCGCAGGACTTTTTTATCGATTCATAAACTCTTTGTCAGACAGTAATATTCCTGAGAATGTCGGCGACTTTCGCCTTATCGACCGGGCGGTTGTTGGCTTTCTGACTTCCCTATCTGAGCATGCCCCATTTCTAAGGGGACTTGTCGCTTGGAGCGGCTTCCCAGAGGATTTTGTATATTTTGAACGTGCCAAAAGGAACTCCGGAAAGACTCATTACTCGATATCAAAGATGTTGAATTTTGCACTTGATGGAATTACTTCATTTTCTGTCAAACCTCTTCGTATTGCAACATATATGGGCTTTCTCACTGCAAGTTTTGGTTTCTTGGGAATTTTATATGCAATTATTGGTAAATTTTTACTCCCAATTCCTTGGGTTACAGGGTGGACGGGACTTTTCGTCGGCGTCATGTTTATCGGCGGAGTTCAGCTAATTACGATCGGGATAATCGGAGAATATATCAGTAAAATCTACATAGAGGTCTTAAATCGCCCTCATTACCTCATCAAAGAAAAAATAAATATATGAAAACTGCCGCTGTGATATTCTTCTCTTTTTTGCTCGCGCTTGTGGTTTATGTGACCTATTCATGGATGCAAGGCAAGAATAAATCTCTGAGCCCAATTCCAGAAGATGGGGTAAAGGTGATCCAAGTCAGCCCAGATAAAAAATAGTGACGAATGTTTAAAGCCCTATCTGAAGACGGAAAATACTGCCTGATCCTCCCAAAAATAGCTGATCAATCGTAAATAAGATCAGATATGAACTAACATAAAGAATCAGTCCGATAATAGCCCAAGTAAAGGTCTTTTTGGCGCTTTCTATCTTGTCTTGCTGTCCAAAAGACATCATCCAACGATAACTTCCGATCACAAACATGACAAAAAGAACGAGAAGAATGAGAGCATTTGACATAAAAAGCAGGTTTCCGGTCACGACTTCGAGGCACTTAAGCGTCGGTATACCGTTTATGAGGCAGCTATCTGGAGTTGCTAAAACGCCATCTGGGTTATCCCATTCGCGAATTTGAGCAAAAACTTGAACAGGTTTAGATAAAAGCAGGGATAATGCAATAAGCTGAATGGCGCTGACTTTAATCTTAGATATGTGAGGTTTCTTCATGACTTATATAGTGTATGAAAGAAATAATCTGATTTCAACTAGATTCCAACACCAACTCCATCTTTACAGCTAAGTATGTAAGCGTTAACGATTTCACCACGGCCCCCAGCATCATCAAGACAGACACAACAAAAAGCATTATCTGTGGCAGTCATACTGCTTGGTATTACAGCAGATGCACCACCAAGTTTAATTTTAAATAATGGATGAATTTTATTTGTCATTATTAAATTGTTTTCAATAAGCCCCGGTAAAGTCAGAGGACATGAAAGTCCAAGACAGATTCTACGATTGAATATTACCTGCTCAAGAGTCCAGATGATGGCAAGTACACCAACAATCAGTATCATTCCAATAACTGCAGCTTGTATCTTTTCACGGGCGGCTGTGACTGCATCCTTATCTCCTCTTGATGTGACCCAGGCAAAAGCTCCAAGGAGAAGATAAAATAGAGCTGCAAGTCCTGCAACAACAAAGAGTACACGTATAGCAAATGTTAGAATATCTCCAAGGGTTGGGATCTTGAAGCCCAGTGAGCCGGCGTCAACTGAGACACAGGCAGGATAAGTATTTTTATCAATTGGAGTTGAGGGCATTGATCTGGCAAGCTGATCTGCAGCATCAATGATTGAAACATATTTACACTCTGGAGACTCAATAGCGTAAACTTTTCCAATAAAATTATTTGATAGAAAAGTAAAAGAAAAAAGAAGGATTAATGAAAAAAATAAATATTTGAAGATTAAATTTATTTTCATGAAGTTTTAATTCCTATTTAAAAGATGAATTTAAAGTTAGGTGCGGGCCCAGATGGGTCCGCACCTAATTAGCCTTAACTATTTCAATTATATTATTCTTAGTTGGCACATTGAGCCGTTCCATCAAGAGCATTTATGACAACTGGCGAACCCGTAATTGCACCATCGCATTGTCCAAATCCGCCTCTTCCTCCTGATCCAGAAGTTCCAGCAGTACCATCTGCACACAATCCTCCTCCATTTGGATTTATACATGTGCAGCAAAGCTCTCCACCTGCCTGATGCTCAATTAAACCAGGTAAAGTCAGAGGACATGAAAGTCCAAGACAGATTCTACGATTGAAAATTACCTGCTCAAGAGTCCAGATGATGGCAAGTACACCTACTATTAGTATCATTCCAATAACTGCAGCTTGTATCTTTTCACGGGCGGCTGTGACTGCATCCTTATCTCCTCCTGATGTGACCCAGGCAAAAGCTCCAAGGAGAAGATAAAATAGAGCTGCAAGTCCTGCAACAACAAAGAGTACACGTATAGCAAATGTTAGAATATCTCCAAGGGTTGGGATCTTGAAGCCCAGTGAGCCGGCGTCAACTGAGACACAGGCGGGATACTGGAGGCGATTTGCAGGATCACACACCGCATTTACCTGACCATGGACCACAAACAAAAAGGCAGCAAACATCAGGACAAAGGCCGTAGCCTGCATGATGATCCGCCTACTTAGAAGAGTTTTCATATAATAAATTTGTAAATAATAATTAAAGGGCTGTGAATGTTCCGTCATCGTTACACTTTGCGACACCAGTGTTTATTATCGAACCACGATCTCCTGTCGTATCATTGACACAAACACAGCAAAAATCATTTCCTGACGGGACAATAAGCCCAGGTAAAGTCAGAGGACATGAAAGTCCAAGACAGATTCTACGATTGAAAATTACCTGCTCAAGAGTCCAGATGATGGCAAGTACACCAACAATCAGTATCATTCCAATAACTGCAGCTTGTATCTTTTCACGAGCGGCTGTTACTGCATCCTTATCTCCTCCTGATGTGACCCAGGCAAAGGCTCCAAGGAGTAAGTAAAAGAGAGCAGCAAGACCTGCAATAACAAATAGAACACGTATAGCAAATGTCAGTATATCTCCCAAGGTTGGGATCTTAAAGCCCAGTGAGCCGGCGTCAACATTTACACAGTTAACAGTGCTGTTTGCTAGTTCTACAGCAGATGCAATAGCAACAGGATCAGCTGCATTTGCGGCAAGCGCAGTGGCCACTGCATTAAAATCAGCGCCGCACCTATCTATATCAGACGAAAAAGAAGGTGTTGCTGCAAATGTATTTACAGGAACAATAGCGGTAAAAGTCAATAATAAAATAAAAACAGATATACCGATCATTGGAATACGACGAATTAAGTTTTGAATCATAATATTCTCATTCTAACCGACTTTTTTGCCCTTTGTCAACACCAATCAAAGCTCGCCCGCCCGATACTGCAGGGCTTCGGCGATATGCGACTCATTAATATTGTCAGAAAGCTCCAAATCAGAAATGGTCTGTGCGACCTTGATCGTCTTAAAATATGATCGTGCCGAAAGCGAAAGTCTATCAATTGCTTGTTTTAATAAAATTTGGGCACCATCTGTCATTTTGCAAAATTTTTTAACATCTGTTGCGCGCATCTCACTATTAAATGATATTTTGAGAGCTGAAAATCGCAAACCTTGTCGCGCTCTTGCTTTTTCCACACGCCCGCGGACCACATCGCTTTTCTCAGATTCGTATTCTTCCGAAAGCTTGTCAACCTCAACAGGCGGAACGTCAATGTGTACATCTATCCGATCAAGAAGCGGGCCTGACAATCTTTTTTTATAACGTGCGATTGCACCAGGACTACAGATGCAACTTTTTTTCGGATGACTTAAAAATCCACAAGGACAAGGATTTGATGCGGCCAAAAGTAGAAATCTTGCTGGAAATGTGAGAGTGCCTGCAGCCCGTGATACTGTGACTACTCCATCTTCAAGCGGTTGCCTCATCGACTCAAGAACGCTTCTTGGAAACTCTGGAAACTCATCAAGAAATAATACTCCACGATGTGAAAGTGAAATCTCACCAGGGGTCGGATGACTCCCTCCGCCAATGAGGCCAATTCGAGAAGTGGTATGATGAGGAGAGCGAAATGGACGCACTCCTGCAAATATCTCCTCTGTGAGTTCTCCAAGAATTGAGTAAACCTTTGCCACTTCCAAAATCTCATCCTTGTCCATAAGCGGGAGAATCGTCGGCATCGTCCGAGAAAGTAATGTTTTACCAGCACCTGGCGGGCCCTTGAGATGAATATTGTGGAAGCCGGCAGCCGCGATCTCAAGGGCCCGCTTTGCCTGCTCTTGCCCCTTTATTTGGGAAAAATCATATAAAGAATCACGTACGGCTTTTTCACCTTTTGGGATAGGAACGTATTCTTCAATCTCTTTTACTCCAGTCAGATGATCGACTAATTGACGAAGCGATCCAACAGGAATGATCTTCACATCTTCAAAAATCGATGCCTCTTTTGCATTTTCCTCAGGAATATACACTTCTTTAAGTTTTTCTTCTTTTGCAACAAGAATTAGTGGAATTATTCCTGAAACTTTTCTAACTTGACCTTCAAGTGATAGCTCGCCGATAAACATTTTTCCAGAAAGTGATTCTTGAGATATGGCGGAAGATGCTGTGAGAATCCCGATTGTTATCGGAAGGTCAAATGCTGAGCCTGATTTTGGAATATCAGCAGGAGCTAAATTTATTGTAATTCGAGAGTCAGGCATGACAAACCCAGCATTTGTTATTGCTGTCCGGACACGATCTTTTGCCTCATCTATCGATTTATTTGGAAGACCGACGATCGTGCAAGTTGGAAATCCTCCATCTGCCACATCAACCTCGACTTCGATGAGATATCCGCTAAGACCTAGTGTGGCTCCGGCGATGACAGTTGCAAGCATAATGTTATACCATTATACATGACTTATTCTTCCGTCACAGATCTTTTCTTATAGACGTAGATCGCAAGCATTACTCCAGCTCCTCCAACTAGGATAAGAAGGATTGCCCCTATCAAAAACATGGAGTTACGATTTTGGCTTGTGCCTTGGTCTGTTGAAGCGGCAATTGCTGCTGTCGGGCTCAATACCTCTTCTCCACCTTGCGCCAACACTGGAGAGATTTGCTGTTTTGGAATAAAGCTTGGCGTAACATCCCGTCTCGGATTAGTTTTCGATGTTACTTTTCCATCAATATTTATTTTCTCGGAAACTATAAACTCCTCATTTTGACCAAGTACTTGAGACGTTTGCAGTCTGACAGTTCTTTTCACTCCTGCAACCTCAGATATATATTGAATCGTGTATTCAGTCTCAGGAAGATACTCTGTTGCGATACGATAAAATCCATTTGTATCTGTTTTTGTTTGGTAAATTGCTTGTGTCATATACGGGACGTACACTCCAACAGTAGCGTTTGACATCAGCAACCCATTTTGGTCATATGCATATCCTTCAATATATCTTGGCATCGGCTGAAGGTCTACGCTCACGGATTGAGAATCATCTGCAAAAACAGTATTCATACCAAACACTTTATCAACAAGACCAAATAGTGTTTTCTGAATAATATTCAATTTTGACAATTTCAATACCTCAACAAGATTTTGCTTCTCAAAGGTAATTTTATAATACTCACCAATTGCTAAATTCTTTACTCCACCGGGCAGACTGAAGGAAAATTCCCCTCGTGCGTCAGGTCCGCCTATTTTTTTATCAATTTCCTTGAATGGATTGCAAACCGATTGCGTTCCATTTACTTTGCATTTTTCGACTTTAACCTTTGCAAGAGGAGACGAAACACGTCCTGAATAATGAAGATTTCCACTACTATCAAGCTGTTTTGTTTGCGAGAGAATTGAAATTCTATCAGTTGCTGCCGCTTGCGCAAGATCACTTCGTACTCCTGCAACTTGTTCGGCTTGTTTTCGAAGTGGAATATCTCGATGTTCTGGCTTTCCACCAACTTGCGTGATTACTTCATCGGGATAATAAATATCTGAATAAAGCTGATCGTAACCTGAAGCAATCGTTGAAGAATCGGCTTTGGACAAATGGAGGTAATTGGTTTTATTTGGCACAAGTTTATAATCTCCGTCAACGACAAAAAAGCTATACCATCCGTCGTTTTGAGTCATGTATGGATTGCGCAAAGTAAACGGACTACTGTTTTGAGCAGTTGCAAACTCCTGTGTAAACACTCCAGATTGATTTTTTTGAAGAAGAGAGACGTTCACTCCAGTCACTGGCTGGAGCGTGTCGGCATCAAAAACTACTCCGTACGGATCCCACGTTTCACCTTCACAAACTGAAGATGAAAAAAGTAAAGATAAATCGGTTTGTTGTTGACCTGCAAGGCCAGCTGGGTTTGGGGCTGGATCTGAGACATCTAGTTCATGCCAAAGAAGAAATTTTCTAGCATATGAATCAGGTGTATAACTCTGCCATTCGATGATTCTAGGAGTAATATTTCCTGATGAATCTGACGTAATCGTTATCGGGGGATCTTTCTTTACGAATGACCCACCTTCATAAAAAAATACTCCGTATCCATCTGCCCCTGATACTCTATAGTCTATTTGATCTTCAAGAGTTTTTAGGTTATCACACGCAGGGTCAGTCGAATTTGCATCTCCGCACATAAGTTCTTTGTCAAGTTCGTGGCTTCCTGTTGTGCAGATAACTTTTGGCGCACCACCACCGGCATCTGGTATGTCAAAACACTCTGTTACGTATACTTTGTCGCTTTTTGCAGGCTTGACTTCCGGATGCACTGAAAGCTGCGTGCGATGCGACCAACTAGTCGCTCTTAACTCATCTACAGGAGGACAGTCTTTATAATCAATACACCACTGCGACTGCATACAAATAAATCTCCATCCCAAAGGAGTCTCACTATCTGGAACCGGGGTCAGGGTCTGCGCAAGGGCTGAGCTTGTGAAGAATAACGAAGCAAATAATATTGTAAAACTAAGGAGAAATTGTTTCATATTAGTCTAATAATGTCACACTAGAAAGACGATGTCAATATATGGTCATTGTCATCATACTTCTAATATACTAATATGATTACTGGACCTGTTTTCCATCATATGTATATCAATATAAAAAAAATTGTCGCATTGTTTGTTGTCTGCATGTCTCTTTTATCTCCCTTGGCAGTCCACGCGCAAGGAAACGATCTTTACAACTTCCCAATCTCGCCAATTCCTTTTAATAGACAAAATGCGTCTATGAGCTGTCCGGCAGAGCTTCTCGACGGCTCGCTACCAGGTTATAACTGTGCCACATCTTATGATGATTTTCTAACAAACCCATCAGACTTACATTACTGGATAGAAGATCCAGAGATTACAATTCAGGGAAAATCAGATGAACGAGCGCGTCAATTTTTGTACTGGGTTTTAAACACCAATGTCTCAGACCAAGCGCCAGTACTCCAAACTATTTGGAATTACTCGAGCGTCATCGCGCTTGTCGGCGTGGTTCTTATTGCTGCAATTTTTGGGATTGGGTACATCGTTAGTCAACGCACTGATTATGACTTTAAGATCCGGATCTGGCCGACTGTGATAAAAATTGGGACAATGTTGCTTTATATCGCTTTTTCTTCAGCGCTTGTCTTTATGCTGATCCAGCTTTCAGAGATTATGATGAAATTTTTTATTGACAATTTAGGTGGTCGAGACTTATTTAATATCTACTTCTCCGCACCAACTGCCGGAGACCCACTCGGGGGCACTGAGGCAAGCTACAGGGATTTTGTTGGCGCACGTGACCTTAATATTCGCGTCCAAGAAGGAGTTAACACTGAGCTTTTCATGCTCAAACTCACAAATATCAGCTACTACGTTCTCGGGATAATGCTCTTACTCCGAAAGATTTTACTCTGGTTTTTGCTTTTTGTATCACCGTTTTTAGCACTTCTAATGCCATTCGTGCTGATCAGAAATACTGGTTGGATCTGGATTGGTGTCTTTTTCCAATGGCTCTTTTATGGTCCGTTAGTGGCGTTGTTTTTGGGAGCAGTTAGTTTGTTGTGGAGGGATGGAATTCCGTTTGGATTTGATTTTTCACGCGCTGGGATGCCCGAAGGATACGTGTACCCTACAGGAATAAATATTATTTACGGAGGTCCTGCTCAAAGAATCGCCTCAGGAGTGGTCAATAGGCCAATTGGACACTTGAATAATGCCAGTTACATCGACACTTTTGCCGAATACATCATCACGCTTATAATGCTTTGGGCGATTACTTTTTTCCCTTGGCTTCTTCTTAGAATATTTAGAGATTACTGCTGTGATGGGATTTATGCTATGAAAAATATTTTGATGGCTATGTACGACAATATACGTGGCGGATCACCTTCTGGACCATCGCCAACGATCACTCCGACGATGCCGACAATGAAAATAGATACCAAAACACCTATTAAAACAGACGTGACAATGAATATGAGTTCTGTAGCAAATATCAAAAAAATGTCCTCTCAATCACTTGCGACCAGCATGCAGCTAGGCGCCTCAAAGATGTCAGACATCGCCAAAGTCGAGATGAATAAACAAACAAGTACCGTCGCAAGTCAAAATCTAGCCTATCTTTCAAATCCGGTTAAAGCCGAGCAACCAGCTAAACGGCAACAGTTTATGAATCTTCGCTCCGAGCTTTTTGCCCGGGCGATAAAAGACGACAGGATCGCCCGGACAATGTTGTCGGCCACCTCCACCTCAACTTCTGAAAAGGAGATTATTCGTAAAAAAGTTACCGGATCTATCCCGACATCAATTTCGGCTTCTCAAATCGTGTCTAATCAATCAAATAAATCAGTTGAAAAAGTCAATACGATTGCCAGTTCATTTGCCAATTCCATATTAAAAAACACCGAAGTTGTTAAAAATATTGCCTCTCGTACAAACACATCAGAGAATGAGGTTAATCAAATCCTGACAACTTACACCCAAAATCTTACGAAGCCGATCTCAAAAGTTATCTCTGCAATCTCAACTACAACTAACCTTTCACAAACTACAGTAACGTCCGTCTTGAATCAGGCTAAGGCCGTGAACAATCAAGCTCAATTTATACATAATGTCGCCCAGCGTGAAAATATATCAAACAATCAAGTTTCGACAGTTGTAAAAAATATTCAATCAGCAGTTTCAAACAATGTCGCAAATGCTGCTGGCGCTGAATCAACCTCCTCACTATCAAACAGCACAATAAAAAATATTATAAATAATGCTTACAAAACAATTCAAAACGACCAAAATGCGATTACATCAATCTCAAATTCCACCCATTCCAGCCCTCAAGTCGTCAGCTCGGTAATCTCCTCATACATCTCAAATATTAAAGACTCGCGACCTAATTCAACAATATCCTCAATCGCATCAAATACTAATATCGCCCCATCTATCGTATCGTCGATTCTTAATAGCACAACTAAATACATTACGAGCTCCAATATTCCTGAGGTCTTATCGAAAGAAACAAATGTTTCAATAGAAGTAATCATTCCAACGATCAACGCTTCTGTGAACCCTTCATTGAGTTCTTCTTCCACCCAACTCTCCATATCAAATATGTTGTCAAAGAATATTTCCTCAGATAAATCAATTTCACAAACTTCTCTTCATGAAGCGATAAAATCATATATCACTAACGATAAAATGACTCAGATAGTATCTGAAAAAACTAAAATACCAAGTGGAACTATCCAAAATATTACAAACTCATACGTGAGTAATTTAAAATCTGCCCCATCTCAAGCCCTTCATAATATTGCAAATAGCACACAAACATCATTTTCAAATGTCAAAACAGTTTTACAGTCTGTTGCAGAAGTTGTCAACGAGAGTCCAGAACTTGCCAAATTAGTAATACCAACAACTGAAGTATCGGTCGAAACTGTTAATAAAATCATCCAAGCAATTCCTCAGACGATAAGTGAAACTATTAAAATATATGAAACTGCAGAGCCTGAAGCTATTTCTCTTGAATCACAAAAGATTACTAGGACGCTCATGTCGACAGCTTCTCAAAACACTAATATCATCAATTCCTTGTCTATTGAGCACTCACTTCAACCTCAACAAGTGCAAAATATTATGACGACTTATGCAAATAATGTGTCACAGCCAATTAATAATATTATTGAGACGGTTCACCAGAGTTCGGGAGTGCCTCAAGGTCAGGTCAGAACACTTCTTTTTGATATTACAAAATCAATATTGTCATCCGAAAGCATCGTGGAGGATGTGGCCAAAGATCAGCAAGTTGAAGCTAATGAAGTTTCAAGTCTAATAAATCAAGAGCTTGGACTTATCAGCGATCCTGAAAAACACATTGAAAAGACAATAACTATCCCTCCAAGTATTTCCCTTGAAGATTATGAGGAGGTTAAAAATATGTGGACCAAGCAATATGAAGAAGGTGAAGTTCCAGAAACAGAAGTAATAAAAACTAGAAGAGATTGGCTAGAACAGGAAATTGTATATCTGACAAATACTCTCAACAAGATCATGTCCTCAGATGAAAAGCTCCAACAACAAGGTCTTGACGAGTTGGGGTACTTACTTCCAATATTCTTAATCAACAACCTCAGTGGTGAAGAATTGATTGTATATTTAAAAGCCAAACTTGAAGCAGCAAAATCGGTTATAAAAATTTTAGAACATGAAGATGGCGTAAGATCTGAAATGACAGCTAATGAAGATGATGAAGAACTAGTGGATGTTGATCGGACGCCTACTCAAGATGCTTCAAAGCATATGGCAATGCAACTTGATGAAGATGACTCTCCCCGAAGTATTGAGGAAAGAGTCAATGTAACTCAAGAGAAATTAGACAATGTTCAAATTAAAACCGCAAACGATGTTTCTTTAGAAGATATTAAAGAAAAGCTGAAAAAAACACTCTGAACTGGTACAATAGGCATACATGGATTATTACGAAGAGATTATTAACATTGTACAAGTTAACGAAAAAGATGAGATAGTTGGTCCGGTCGAACGCTGGAAAGCCCACAAAGAGAATATACTGCACCGCGGCCTAACTATTGCAATTTTCTTCGAGGGAAAAGTCTTATTGCAACACCGTAAACATCCTGTATTCAACTCGGTATTTGATATGTCTATCTCGACTCATCAAATCTATGAAGAAGGGGTAAGTAGTGATGATAAATTTATCGAATCAGCACTAAAACGTGAGTTTGATATTAATTATTCAAATCTAATAAAAAAACCCGAGCTGAATGGAAAAGTGACATATCAATTCAATGATTCGCAATCAGATTATTCAGAAAATGAGATTTGTTATTTGTATTCTTGCGAGGCTAAAACCCTCCCACAAGTAAATTACGATTTTGCCTATGGTTTTTCACTCATGGATCTTAACGAATTAAAACAACCAAAAAATCCCCTTTTCCCTCTTTTAGCACCATGGATAAAAGAAATAATTAATAATAAGATTATTTAAAACAATTATAATTTTTAAAATTTGATCATATGAATAAGAATGTCTATATTCTTCCAATTAGTGCTACTTTTCGAAATATTAAGTATCCTGAAAAAATTATAAAATCTGTTGAGGGGCTCGAAAGAAGAATTAAAGGGAAGAAGTTGAAAATAAAAATTGGCAAATCTCTGTCAGGAGGTACTGTTTCAAGTGTATACGAAGCGACATTAGATGGTAGAAAAACTGTGGTCAAGCACACCGAAAATACCGAACCACAAACACCTGTTGATTTTTTAATTATGAGTGACGCGCATGATGTTGAAGTAAAAATCATAAACAAGCTCGAAGCCATCGAAGGTGTACGAGTTCCAAAGATTATTGAAAACTTTCCAAAGTTTACAACTATGATTTTAGAAGATCTTCGAGTTGAAGGATATGCGTTGTTGTCAGATCAAATAATAGGCAAAAAGCTTTCTTTAAAATCTGCTGAAAACATTGGAAAATCTCTAGCAATACTCACAAAACAATCTCAAACTTGGGATGAGTTTAAAACAAATGAGTCTGCTCAAATGAGTTATTACGAGCGTGGACTCGAGTATCTGATCGCATATCCAAATGATACAAAAAAGTATTACGAGATGGAGGCCGCCTTTACTCAATACGTAGAAGAAAAAGAAGACCAAGAAAAACTCGATAGGTATTTCGTGTGGCCAGATGGACATCCAAAAAACATGTTGGTAACCGATAATGGAGAGGTTGCATTTATTGATTTTGGTAGATGCCACTGGGGTGATCAGAGATACATGCTTCCAAATTTCTTAGCTCATATTTTCCTTTATGGATTATTGGGATATATTCCTGAGAAAAAAACTATCGATTATGTAAAGCGCTGTGTGAAAGCATATGGAGATATTATTCCAGTTAAAGATGAAGATGTTTTTGCAGAATATGTTGGCTTGGAAGTATTTCATCGTGCATTTGGACGATATGTTGACGGCGTAGAGAGTCGAGATGGTAAATTGAAGCTTTTGGAGTTTGCGATGATAATCTTTGATAAAAAGATCAAGTCAATAAAAACCTTACTAAATGCCTACTCATCAATAAAATAAAAGAAAGTTTAAATATTGTTGAGGATTCCTTTTGATCTCGTAAGAGACTCGTTGTATGCTCTTATTAAGTTTAATAATGGGTCTCTGATTTTAAAATCAGAGTGATCTACTTTTCTTATCGGAATAATCTTAGTACTTGTACTTGATAGAAATAAGGAGTCAAAATTTCCCAGCGTAGCAAGTGGTATAGGTTCATAAGAGATCTCATAGTTGGATTTTTTAATCGCTCTTTCGATCGTCATCATCGTCACTCCTTCGAGCACGTCTTTTTTTGGTGGACTATAAATTGCATTTCCCTTCATTGCATAAAAATTAGTTCTTGAACCTTCGCGGACATTTCCATCTTTGTCAATAAATAACGCATCGTAACAATCTTGTTTCTTAGCTTGTGAATAGTAATAATAACTTGGGAGCATATTGAGAGATTTGACATTTGGCATCCATCTTTCATACTCAAAGCTCATCACCTTGACGCCATCTCTGTACCAAGTTTTTAGTGGATAAAACGGCGCCACTGGAATTATTATCAGCTGCACATCGTCGACATTAACACCCCCAAGAAGTAAGATTTTAAGGTTGTAAGATTCTTCCTCGATTTGATCCATGAGGTCAATTGCCGCTTTCTTTACTCTTTCGATTGAGTAATTATGAATAAGTCTGATTTGAGATGCAGAGCGGAAAAGCCGATCTATGTGATTATCAATAAAGTAATAAATGTTTTTTCTAATTTTTAAATTCTCATATACGCCAAAACCGTACATTTTTTCAATAGAGTTGATTTCAACAACTGCCTTTTCAATCGGCATTATTACTTCATTGTGTGAATAAATATTTACTTTCATTTCAATAATTATATACTAGGTTTATTATAAATTTATTTTTGCACTCATGAAAGGATTCATGGATTTTATTCGTGAACAGGGAGTTGTGGGACTTGCGGTCGGTTTTATTCTTGGTGGAGCTGTATCAAGAGTTGTCGCCTCGCTGGTTAATGATATTATTAATCCAATTCTAGGACTCATTCTTGGGGCGGCAGATCTTTCAAATATGTATTTTTCAATCGGGTCAGTTGATATAATGTTTGGCAACTTTGTAAGCGTAATTATCGACTTTTTAGTTATTGCCCTAGTCGTATATTTTGGAGTTCGTGGACTTCGGCTTGACAGACTTGATAAAAAGAAGAAATGATTATTTGCAGTTTGTCCATGCATTAATTCCGCCGCGGGATATTTTAAACGCAGCGGTTTCTATTGACTCTTTAGCTCCGAACCGCAGGTCTGGATTTGTATCTGCCCCCATCTGGGACCTAGTTGAAAGCCAGGTTTCTG
>Ga0210057_1004568_pt1 | contig 18300 bp, 16 predicted proteins | sample CryGeyCG2114_010_2_FD_183968 | JGI IMG/M metagenome (GOLD analysis project Ga0210057, IMG submission 183968) | Groundwater microbial communities from aquifer - Crystal Geyser CG10_big_fil_rev_8/21/14_0.10 (SPAdes) (version 2) | ecosystem: Environmental > Aquatic > Deep subsurface > Groundwater ...
AAATGATTGTGCATTCCTTTAGTGTACACAATGGTATTTTGTGCATAATATTAAGCTAAAACTAACTTTTAAGGATGATTTCAGCTTATCATACCTGTTGTGATTTACCCAAAGATGTTAAAGAACCCCATAATTGACGTTTTTGGGCTAATATAAAGAAAAAAATATGAAGAAAACTTGTAATTGGGGTTGAGCCTTTCTTGAAACTTGCAACTTTATACTTGAAACTCAGTTCGCTACTCCCCTCCCTCCCCAAACAATATCGCATAGCCCGTATCCCGCGCCAGGGTTCCTTCGAACATGGTCAACCCCGGGCCTAAGACGCTGATTTTTCCGTCTCCGCCCGCCACCTGGCTCCATTTAACTTCCCATTCAATTGGATAACGGATTTGGATGGAATACGGAATCACGCGCGCGCCTGCCTGCTTTTGGATTAGCAGAGAATATCCGCTCTTATCTTTAGGATTTAGTATGTCGAACGGATGCACTTTAAAAGGCAGCTTATACTTAATCCGCGCGATGGCGATATTGCCGGGCTCGGCTTGAATCCAGTTGCCGAAAACAGTTTTTCCAAATTCATTGTTAATGCGCGTGTTGCTTTTTTCATCAATTAAAACCTTTCCTTGAATCTGCTCCAAATCTTTATCCGGATGATAATACGCCTCCGGCTGTTCGTACAAAGCCGCGGCCGGCGGCTTAAAGCCTTCGGCGCTGATAAGCTCGCTTCCCTCCGGAACATATGCCCGGGCAAAATCCACGTTATTCCAGCTTTCAAACTCTACCGCCGGATTCCCGGTGTGCCGGCGGACAATGGTAAGATCCGCCATAATGCTTCCTTCCGAGCTGATGGTAATTTCGCTATCCCAAGATTCATCTATTACCCCGTCTGTTTTCCCGCCGCCGATATTGGCGTGGATAACGGAAAGATAATCCATTTCGCTCGGCACTATATTCGGCTCCCACTTCCTATCTAAAAATTCCTGGTTTATGTCTTGATTCCTAAAGTAAGGCAAAATATTTTTCTGTTCTATTTCATCTTTTAATAAAGACATAATGCCAAACAATTCTTTGGAATTGCTGGAAAGGATCCTGTCTAAAACGCGCGGCGTCAGCTCAGCCAGATATTTCTTGGGCGCGTTTTCTTCTTTATCGTAATTAACCTCCACCGCTGTTTGGATTTCCTGCAGAATATTTTGCGCGTTCAGGGTGATGCTGTACTCGGGGAATTCTATGGGCCCCAAAACCCGCAAAAGCTTCTGCAAAGTCGTGGCCTGCAAAGCAATTACGCCGTCCACGCTGGACTGGCCCGATTTTTCCAAAAACCAGGCTACTTTTTCCGCGCTGGTCGGCCAGTCCGGATACCAGTTAGCGTCCTGCAATTGCCAATGCGGATTTATTAGCCACAAAGGCTTGGGGGATGCGACATGCTCGGTTAAAGATCCCTGAAAATCATACGAGCCTCCGCCGGGAACGTTGATGCTCTTAATTTCTCCATCGTCAACCTCCGCCAAAGCCAAAGAGCCGATGAACCCTCCGGCCGGCCTCAGCTCGTTATTATTTTGAAACAATACAACATACTTGCGCATCCCATTGCCGCCCATAACATCTATTAAAGCGTCCGCCAGGCTGTTAAAATCCAAAACCGCGCTTTCCACAATCGGCAAAAGCGCCAAGCCTTTGGCAAACTTCGCCTGGTATTCCTCGGGTAATGATTTAACATCAATCCCGGCGAGAGAACTCCGGGCGCGCATAATATGGGGCAATGCCAAATCCAACGAATAAGAAAGGTTCTTTACGATATCAATCGCGTTAGCTTCGCCTTCTTCACCGCCCAAAAGAGGCGCCAAAGCTTGGGAAATGTATTTTCCCGCGGCCGCGATATCTTCCCCGGCCTGAATAACATTAAGCCCGTCTTTTCCTTGCGGAGTCAGCTTAATAATTCCGCGCAAAACAACATTCAGGGAATCAATATTTTCCCGCGCTTGCGAAAACTGGTATTCCGCCTCGGTTAGCCCGTCTGTTCCGGCCAAAGCCTGGCCCTGACCCACGCCCGCCAAGTCCATGCCCGAAAGGGCGGTAAACCCTTCTTTAGTCGCGCCTAAGACGTTGCCGCGGATAGTGCGGATTTCATTTGGCGCGGTGGAAAGGACTTTAACGCCGCCCACCAGAACAGCGGAAAAAGCAAGCGCCGCGAATACTTTTCGGTAAAAATGTTGGGGCGGATTCGCAAACGTACGGCCGAAATTTTTTATCATCTCATACGTGGCGCCGGAGACAGCCAGAATAGCCAGCCCAAAACTGTTGATTAGGCGGTAAAGAATTAAAAAAAACAAAGTTATAAGCTTAATCGGGATAACAATCAATGCCTTGGCAATGCTTATCAGCGTGACAAAAAACCACTCAATCGAAATATACACCCCGCGGCTGAAAAGCCGGCTGGCAGCCACGAACAGCATATGCGCCCGCTCCACCAGTTTTAACACGACTTGCAGAAACAGCAAAAACCCCAGAGGAATCGAGAGAATGAATTCAAAAATCCACCGCGCGGCCGCCAAGATCGCTGTTTTCAACATTTTTAAAGCTTGCCCGGGCAAATTCGCGAAAATGATCGGGTCTTTGGACTTGCGCGCAAAAAATTTTTTTGAACGTTTTTGCAAAAAATTTACATCAACTCTTTTGATTTTGGATTTATAGCCATTAGACGCGGTTTTTCTTAAACGCGCCACTTCTTTCAGCCAGGTCTCGCCCGCGTTATCCGCGGGTTCTAATTTTGATTTTGTTTTGCTTTCAAAAATTTTTTCCGGCTCTCCCGCCAAACGAATAACATAAGGCGACCGCTGATGAACGCGTTTATTTACAGCCACGGAACCGTTATTGGTTTTTTTTGAATTTTCGGCTGAACGCTTGGGCATTTTATTTTTTTTATCTTTTTTTTCCGACGAAGATTCAAAATCCGATTTTGCGTAATCAAAACCGCGCTTCATTACCAATTCCTCGTAGTTTTCGTCATTGATAACTTTTTTTGTGATAGAAAAAGACAGATGATCGTTGTCATCTTGAGGGTTTTTTTTATGGGAAAGCAATGGCGATGACCGCCCCTTTGCCTTGGATGTTTTAGTGTTTACTTTTTGTTTCTCTGGCATGGGGATAATTTATAATGCCTAAATTATACCACAAAATGCGTATTAGCGGCAATCCAAAAAAATGCCACATCAGCCTGCTATCCTTGATGAGCGCATCAAGTCTCTTGTTCAGGACGAAGCGACATTTTTATACACTTGCGCTGTTTCCTCCGCCATCCTTTCCCATGAAAAACGCTTAGTCCGTTGTATTCCTTTTTGGACCAACTCTTCTAATGCCCGATGCGAACTACCGGCCATATCCAGCGCTTGGGCGATTTTTTTAACGTCGTTCGGGTCAAAATACCGCGCGCTGTCTGCCAGTATTTCCGGCAAGCAAGATGAATTCGAAGACACAACCGGCACCAAGCGGGACATCGCCTCCAGCGGCGGCAGGCCGAACCCTTCATACAAAGAAGGGAAAACGAATAATTTTGCCCCGCGGTAAAGTCCGTCTAAATCCCGGTCGCTTACCTCGCCGGCAAATACAATGTCGGATCGAATAGATTCGTCTTTAACGGATTTTTTTACGTATAATTGCAAATTTTCATAAAATTCATCAATTCTTCCCGCTAATACCAGCTGCCAATTGCGCGCAAACATTTGCCGCACGTAAATATAGGCGTCAATTAAGGCATGCAAATTTTTATGCGGATACGCGCTCCCGACGTACAGAATATACTGCTTCCTGATTTTGTATTTACTCGAAAGATATTCCGAGAATTGCGGAGTGTTGGCAAATTTTTCCGTGCCCAGAACCATTTTTTCAACTCCCAAATACGCAACAGTAATCTTTTTTTCATCAACCCCTAAATGGCGGACAATATCCCGCTTGGTATATTCGGAAACCGCGATTATCTTTTTCGCTTTTTTAACCGCGTTTTTAAGAACTTTATGATAGCCCCATAGCTTTATTTTGTACTTCCAGCTTGGCAAATTTGTGGCCCGGGAATCCGGATAATGGAAAACGATTAAATCGTGTATGGTTACCACATACGGAACCGGACAAAAATACGAAACATTCAAATGGGGCCAATGCATTATCTCCACCTTGGATTTTTTTATCAATCCGGGCATGGCAAAATGCTCTTTTAAGCTGTACCAAGGAACATCAGCCGCCACTATTTTGAATTTTCCCTTATCTAAATTAATTTTTTTCGCGTCCGCTGAATTCATAAAAAGCGTGTACCTGTTTCCGTCGGAAATTTTTGCCAAATAAGAAATCAAACGCTCTGTATAGCGCCCTATTCCGCGATGGTGTATGCCATAAATTCTGGCGTCAATTCCAATATGCATAACAGATTATTTTATAACTCCCTCCAAAACCCGCAAAGTCTGGCGGGCGCATTTTTCCCAAGAAAACTCAACTGTCCGAGCCAGCCCTTTGGCGCGCAAGGAATGCGCGAAATCTTCATCAATGGCCAAGGTGTGCAAACCTGCCACCAGATCATCTATTTTATACGGATCAAAAACTAATCCCGCGCCATCCACCACCTCTCCCAAAGAAGAAGTTGCCGAAGAAATAACCGGAACTCCGCATCCGAACGCTTCCAAAATTGGATGTCCGAACCCCTCATAGAAGCTGGGGTAAACGAATATTTTTGCCAAATTATATAGAGCCGGCAGGTCCTTTTTATCAATTTCGTATATTAAATGCATTCTATCACGAAAAACAGACTTCTCAACGCTTTTTATGAAATTCTTTGTCCCCCACCCTTTGTGTCCGGCAAAGATTAACTCATAATCCTCGGCCACCGAAGGAAAAAGCTCCTGCCACCGCTCAAATGCCTGCAGAGTGGCTGCCATATTTTTCCGGGGCTGGATTGTCCCGGCCTGCAGGATGAATTTTTTGTTGGCCGGCAGATGATATTTTTTTCTGACTCTCTCCAATTCGTATTGGTTCCTAATAGGCCGAAAATTGTCATCCAGGCCGGAATATATGGCTTCTATTTTTTTCGCGTCTATGGCATAGCGATTTATAATATCCGCTTTTGTGTTTTTTGAAACGCTGATTATGCGGTCCACATCAGCGCACAGTTCTTCGACTGACATCATTTTATGCCATATGTTTTGCTTGGCAGTATAGAACTCGGGAAAAATCTCAAAAGAAAGATCGTGCATTGTCAGAACTGTTTTAGTTTTTTTGGACCAGGAGCTATACATCATGCTGGGAAAAAATAAGATGTCGCACCCGCCCACCAGCTCGTCGATATTCGGCCAGGATAAAAATTTTAACGAGGCATTTAAAAATTTATTAGGGAAGCGGTATTGATACAATTTAACATTTTGGTTTTTTCCCAGCTCCATAATAAGGCTGTTATTGTGCTTTTTCCGCTGATTCGCAAAAAGCTTAATTTGGTGCCGATTGCGGGATATTTTAATAAGATGCTCAATAATATTTTTCGCGTACACAAAAACGCCCCCGTCCCCGCTCTGCAATACTCTGGCGTCAATTCCTATTATCATAAAAAAATTATGTCATCCCGAGGCTTTCGAGAATATAATTTTAAGCATTAAACATGGTAATCGTAGAACACTATTAATTAAGAGGTTTTTAGCAAGCCGAGAGGATCCCGTAGAATACGCTCCTGTATCTTTAACGAGACCCTCTCACCCTTCCAAGCACTTTTCTCTATTTATACCATAGGCTTACGATATTCATTGTTCTGTTTAATTATAATTAAGGGTTCGGGGTGACATTGTGTCATACTTCATCTCCACGAAGTTTTCCATTTCTTCCATAAACCTCTCTTCGCTGAATTGCCGGGCGTGGTCGCGGATTCTTTCATAATCGAACGATTGGCGCTTAAAGCGGATAACCGCGTCCGCCAAAGACTGCCAGGTTTGTTCTTCAAAAAAAACGCCTGTAGCGCCCTCGATAATGGTTTCCCGCGCGCCGCCCGCGTCATAAGCGATAACCGGCGTGCCCGCGGCCGCGGCTTCCACGGCGCTAATGCCAAAATCTTCTTCCTGGGGATGGATAAATCCGATGGCTCCGGCCAGCAACTTTTTCTTTTCCTCCTCGCTTATGCCGCCCGTAAAAATAATATTTTTTCCGGCTATTTTTTCCAAATGCTTTCTTTCCTCGCCGTCGCCCGCTATAACCAAAGGCATGTTCAACCGATTGAACGCGCGGATGGCGATGTCCACTTTTTTATAAGGGCGCAGCCGGGAAACAATGACAAAATAATTTTGCTTTTTTATATTAGGATAGTTATGGACGTCTACCGGCGGATAAATAACCGTGCTTTCCCGATTGTAGTATCTTTTAATCCTATCCGCCACAAAGCGGGAATTAGCGATAAAATAATCAACCCTCTGCGCCGCCAGCTGGTCCCACATTCTGAGCCGATTAAGGACAAAGGGGAGGATCTTTCGAATAAGCCCGCGGCCTCCAACTTCGTCCAGATACGTGTGCGCGTCGCTCCACAAATACCGCGTCGGCGTGTGGCAATAACAAATATGCAAAGAATTGGGCGGCGCGATGGCGCCTTTGCCGAAAGCCGAAGCCGAAGACAGCACAACATCGTATTCAGAAACATCAAACGATTCAATGGCCGAAGGCATAAGCCACAAATACCAGCGCAGATGAGAAAGCGCGAAAGGCAGCTTTTGGATGAACGAAGATTTGATTTTCAGGCTGTTAAAAAAATCTTTTATCTTTTTTTCGTCATGGACAAGCGTGTACAAGGGGGCGTTTTTCCAGATTTTATGGCATGACCGAACAACCCTCTCCGCTCCTCCAATTTGATTCAAGTGGTCGTGCACTAATACTACTTTCATAATACTCCATCATTTCGAGGATTTTTCCGCTGTCATCTCGAACCATCGATAAATGTGTTAGTAATAAATTTATTGTACTTTTTTTTCTATTTTTAAAAAAATGCGCGTGGAAGGGTGAGAGATCCCGATAATCAACGGATTGTGCATCGATTAACGGGATCTCTCACACCCCAACATCTATGCAACGAAATAACTTTTTTCTGTAATACACACCTTGTTCTAGTCATGTTCATCTGGTGTTCGAGATGACAGCTAAAACTCGGAATGACAAAAAAATAAGTATTTGTAAATTTGTAACAGATTTGCAGATTCGCGGGGATGGTTATACGGCGCTCTTGCCACGGATAACCACCCAAGGCGTTCTTATTAGAATTTTAATATCAAGCCACAAGCTCCAATTTTCTATATAAAATAAATCCAGGCGCGCTTCTTCCTCAAAATCCAAATCCGACCGCCCGGAAATCTGCGCCAAGCCGGTAACGCCCGGCTTGATGTTCAAAAGCCGCCTTTGCCGGGATTCGTATTTTCCCACCTCTTCCGGCTCATGCGGGCGCGGGCCAACCAAGCTTAAATCTCCGCGGATGACATTGAAAAAATTAGGCAGTTCATCCAAACTCCACTTGCGAATTACTTTTCCCACTTTAGTAATTCTCGGGTCGTGTTTCATTTTAAATAACGGGCCGCCTGTCCTTTCGTTGTACATTTTTAAATCCGGCTTCATGGCATGGGCGCCCGCCACCATGGACCTGAATTTATACAAAATAAATTTTTTGCCTCTCTCCCCCACCCGCGCCAACCGGACTAATACCGGGCCGCGGCTGTCGAGTTTGATCGCGATCCCCAAAATCACGGAAATTGGCGCGATAACCAGCATGGCCAGGCAAGCAAACGCAATATCCATAATCCGCTTGGCAATTCTTCCCCATCCGTCCAAGGGAGTTCTCTTAATATGCACCAAAGGCACTCCGCCCACATGCTGCATTTCAATATTGTGTTGGGCCGCTTCCAGCGTGTCCGAAGCGTATGAAAAATCCAAGTGATTTTCCTGACAAAATCTTAATAGGCCCGCGCGCTCCGGGCTTGATAAACCGTAATCAGCCTGAAGCACCATGTCGGCTCCGTTATTTTTCGCGATATTCAAAAGAAGTCCGCGGGAAGCGTCATCCAAAGTTCTTAAGTGGCGCACTACTTTGTAGCCGGCTTTGGGATCCTCTTTTATGGCTTTCTCCAAACTATAGGCTGTCTGGCCGCTTCCCACCAGCACAACCCGCAAAACGCCTGTTCCCCTCTTATAAAGGGATCTCTGCACCGAGCGGATGATAACGCGCCCCAAAAATACAAATACTATCGCCCCCAGCCAGCCAAAGAGAACAATAAACCTGGAACCAAAAAGCTCGTGCCGAAAGAAAATAAAAAACACTATGGCAATCAGCCCGGTTGAACATCCAAGTATTACTTTTGTAAATTCATCAACTAACCGGCGCGGACGCGTAATAGTGTACATGCCCGCAAAAGCGAATATGGGCAGCCAAATCAAAGCCACCACCGCCACTATTACAATATACTCGGGCAAGCTTATTTCAAAAATTATCGGCCGAATCTCCGTTAAAAATGTATCATACCGAAGCATATACACAGAAAAACCCGCCAAAATAAGCATTATATAGTCTATTGGCACCAAAAGAAAGCTAAATATAAGTTCGGATCGCTTCATATATGATATTACTGTACCACCACTTGCCAGCTTTATAAAGTATTCTACTATACTAAATTTGCCCATTTTAGTAAAGAAAATTGCAGATTGACAATTAAAGAAAAATTTGATAAAATATTGCAGGTTAACAATTTTGCGCTTTTACATTGAATAGGGAGACCAGACAATCGCTACCCGAAGCTTTACGCGCCGGGTAGAGGAAAGTCCGAACACCCCAAAAAGGCAGTTGCTAACAGCAACCAGTATAAAAAAGTGGCGAGAACTTCTCGAGAGTTGTGGTCATTTTTGAAGCTAGGGCAAGTGCAACAGAAAATACTCCACCGATGGCTTTTTTAAGCACAGGTGAAAGATGAAATCGTAGTGTAAGAGACTACGCGCTGGCATGGCGACATGCCAGAAGAGGTAAACCCTGCCTGGTGAAAGGGCAAATTTGGTAGCCCGTTAGAGCCGGCAAGCAATTGCCGGACTAGATAGATGATTGTCGCCCGCCCAAAGCGGGTACAGGATTCGGCTTATCGGTTTCCCTATTCAATGCGCGCGCGCAAAAAAAGAATTACGTAATTAATTACGTAATTCTTTTTAGGTTCTATTTATTATCTATGGCATCATTCGCCAGTTTATCCGCTTTTTTATTCTTTTCTCTTTTAACATGCCGAATTTTATATGATGAAAAGCTGTTCAACAAATTCCAAGCCCTGGCAAACAATGGCGCCAAATCTTTATTCTTAACTTTATACTCTTGCTTTATTTGTTTAACAATTAGCTCGCTGTCCATTACAACTTCAACTTCTCCCGCCCTAAGCTTTTTTGCTTCTTCCAAGCCGCGGATTAAAGCTTTGTATTCCGCTTGATTATTAGTGGCCTTGCCGATGTATTCCGAAACTTCTCGCAATATATTCCCTTTCTCGCCGGAAATAACAACACCAATCCCGCTCGGGCCCGGGTTTCCTCTTGCTCCGCCGTCGGTATGCATAGTTAGCTTCATAATTTACTCTTTTTTAATATCCACAATCTTCAATTGAATATCTCTTCTGCCCTCCCATTCGTTTATTCCAACATCATATACTATATCAACCAAATCCCCCGCGTTCAACACGCCCTTGTATTTTTCGCCGAACCCAAAAGCCACGGCCTGAATTTTCTTTCCTCCTTGCTCAAGGCGCAGCCTCATATGCTGGCCGTCGTTGCCCATAAGGAATACGTCATCAATGCGCGCGCCAAAGGACGCGAACTTTGGCGTTAAATTCCCCATGCCGAACGGAGCCAGTTTTTCCACTTCTTCCACAAAATTAAAGTCAATCTTATCAAACGACAGTTCTGCATCAACAAAAATTCTTTTTTCCAAATCTTCTCCGGAAAGAGCCTTATCCGCTATTTTATTCATGCTTGCCCAGAAAGGCTCCAGCATGTCTTCGGATTTTAAGGTAAATCCGCACGCCCCTTCGTGCCCGCCGAACCTAATCAAGTATTGGCTTGACTGGGAAAGGGCGTCCGTGATATTAAACGCCCGAATGCTTCTGCCGGATCCGGTCAAGCCTTTTTCCGTTTTAGTGATGACCAAGGAAGGGCGATGGTATTTCTCCGTAATCCGGCCGCTGACAAGCCCCACCACCCCGGCCGGCCAATCCTTGCCCACGGCAACCAAAACTTTATTTTCTTTAATTTGCCCCTCCACCTGCTCTGCGGCCTCTTTGACTATTCTAAGGGTTTCAAACTGCCGGGCTGAATTTGTACTGTTAAGGGAAGAGGCGAATTCGGCGGCTTTGGACATGTCCTCTGTTTCCAGCAACTCATATGCCGTGTTCGCGTGGTCTAAGCGGCCGGCGGCATTCAAGCGCGGAGCGATTTTAAACCCTATATCATACACCCCCAAATCCCCAAACTGCTCCCCCATGGCGCTGACTAAGGCTTTAATTCCCACCCGGTTTGATTTGTTCAACACCTTGAGTCCATATTTTACAAAAATTCTGTTTTCTCCTTTTAAATCCACCATATCAGCCACTGTGGCTATGGCCACCAAATCCAAAAACCATTTTTCATGGCCTTCTTCCAGCTCAAAAAACTTCCAAAGCGCTTGCACTGCTTTGAATACGACGCCAACAGCTGCTAAATTTTTAAATGGGTATTTTTCCGTGGAAATGTGCGGATTCAAAAAAGCTGTTAAATCTTTCGGCAACTCTTGGGGCTCTTCGTGATGGTCTAAAATTATAACATCCAAACCTTTTTCCTTGGCATAGGCGACTTCCGGAACATTGCTGGTTCCGCAGTCTACCGCAATTAAAAGCTTGGCTTTGCTTTCGGAAATAAAATCAATGGCCTGCTTGTTCAATCCATAGCCTTCTTTTTCCCTATGCGGCAGATATACTTCTACATTTTCTATGCCGACTTTTTTAAGAGACTCCGCCATTAAAACAGAAGAAGAAACTCCGTCCGCGTCATAATCCCCATACACAAAAACTTTTTCTTGATTATCTAAAACTGCCTTAATACGCTCAACAAATTTTTGCATGTCATTAAAAAGGAATGGATTGTGTAAATCTTCGTATTCCGGATTAAGAAACTTCTTCATCTCCTCTTGCGTGGTTATATTGCGATTTAAAAGCAATTGCAAAATAACCGGGTTTAACCCCGGAAATTTTGCTTTAATTTCTTCACTAATTTTTTCCGCTATTTTCCACTGCATTTTTTTATAACATCCAATCCCTAATTGTCATCTCGCCGGCCCGGCCTAACCCTCCTTTTGCCGAATCTGCGCTATGATAGCGTCTATTTTCTTCTGCATGTCGTTAATTTCCACATCCATGGACTGAATTTGGCCTTTAACGCGCTCAAATCCCTCTTTAGTATCTTCGAGGGATTCGATTATCGGCTCTTGTTCTGGTCCATTTTCTTGTTCCTCCGGATTAAACGATGGTTCTCTTTCTGGCATATTTTTAAAATAGGTTATGGTTAATTGTTAGCTGCGTGCATTTTCAGTTTGTTGTAAACATACGACAAGGCAATGGCCGTGGCCGGAATAGTCAGCAGCATGCCAACCCCCAAAACGATAAATCCTAAAAAATTAACCAGCACCAGCAGAATATTCAATAAAAATAAATCCCATTTTACTCCATCGGTAATGCGGGAGCTGGCTTTAAGAGATTCAATCGGACCCAATTTTTTATCGATGATAAAATATATATAAAACTGGTATTTAACCCCCCAGATGACTCCCGGCACAAACAGCAGAATAAAACCGATTGTGGTAATTATTTGGTATAGAAGAGTGGCCAGAAAAAATTTAACCACAAGCGGGGCGCGGCTGATGATTTGTTCGAATTTAGGATGCCGGCCACGCGCAAAATCCAGGCTCATCTTGGCAAACCCCATGGTCACAATCAGCTGAAAAATCCAAAACACCACACCAGCCACGAAAAAGAAAATAACAATTAAGGCCGGCAATTGGATATTTGCCAAAAGAGAGCTTACCAGGCTAGGCAAAAAATATATTGCAAAAGCAAACAAAGTTAAACCAATTAAAAATCGAGAGTTATTTTTGGCTGTTTCCCAGCCGAAAAGAATGGCGCGGCGCTTGGAAAATACTGCGGTAGACATATGTGTATTATTTTATTTTTTATCGGCAGGCTCTTCTTTATTCAATCCGAGCTTGTCTTTTATTTTATTAACGGAGCGGCCGATGGTAAAAGTAACCATGACCACAAAAACGGTAATTATAACCGCGTACATGAATTTGGCGAGCAAGCTGTCTGGTTTTCCAAAAATATCTACTTTTTTTACCAAATCTTGAATGGCGCTGTTCCAAGCCAAGGCCGCCACCAAGCCAAAACCGGCTGTCGCTAAGGTGGAAAGCTTTTCTAAAATTTCTAGGCGAAGATTGTTGTTATTTTTCATATAATTTATGGTTGCCTTGGGCGGTAGCTTTCTTTATATCCCTTTTTCTTAATGCGCCTTTTTGCGCGCCAATTTCTTGGATTATTGATTCCGAATTCGCTATTCCCAAATCCAGGGCAAAAGCGATGTCTTGCATGTTAGTCAGCATAAGGCCGCTGACAAATCCGGAGCCGAAGCCGTCGCCCGCGCCGGTTGACTCCGTCAGCTTAACTGATTTATCCGCGGCCATAAACAGCATTTTTCCCTTGTCCGCGTAATACGCGCCCTTGGGGCCTTCGGTAATTACCGCCGAGCGCGCGCCGCTCTTAAGCAGTGTCCGCAAAAGATCGGGGATATCATCCTTAACTCTTCTTTTTCCGCCTTCAGAAACCAAGCCTAATGCCTCATCTCTGTTTAAAAGAAGAACAGTGCAGTAAGGCAAATATTTTTTCAGCCCTTTCAGGCCGGCTTTTAGTTGAACTGACCCGGGATTCCACGCCCATTTAATTCCTTTTTTTTGCGCGAAACCAGCTATCTTGCCTATGACTTTGACGCAATTGTCTCCGGAAATAGAAGTTAAATAAATCCATTTTGCATCAGCTTTAAAAAATTCCAATTTTTCGTTTGCTCCCCGCTCCAAAATCGCTATATGGTCGCGATGTTTTCCTTCGGTAACAAGCAAGGTAGACATTCCCGTGGAAAGATTTTTTTGAGTTTGGACAAGCTGGGGGCTGATTTTCTCATCCGCCAACATCTCTACTATGGCTTTTCCGTCTGAATCACGCCCTACCGAAACCATGGCCGCGCAGGAAAAACCCAAGCGCGAAAAAGTTACGGCGCTATTGGCGGCTCCGCCGCCGATTGTGGTCGCGCTCTTTTTAACGTTTATTTTCGCGCCATACTCCAAAGCAATAAGCGCTTTCCGGGTTTGTTCTTTTTTGGGATTTTCTATGACAATAGCATCATCCTTATTCAAAAAAAGATATGTGTCCCGCACCGCGCTTCCTATTGTAATAATATCGTATTTCATCTGGTCAATGGTAGAAGCTATCTCAAAGCCAATCCCTTCTTCTAAAATAAATAAGAATGGAGCTAATAATCAAAAGTATAACGCCAAAAATGAGCCACACGGAATTGGCGTGGTCCACAAACGGCAGGCCTTGAATATTCATTCCATACACTCCGGTCAGAAGCGTCATGGGAAGCAGAGAAACGGAAATAACGGTCAGCACTTTAATGACTTCGTTGGTTCTTTGCGAGATCAAAGACTCGTTCACGTTGTGCAGGGTGTCCATAACTTCAAAATGCCCTTCCGTAATGGCCTTAATCCGGTTCAACGTGTCCCGCACATCGTCAAAGTAAACCGTCAGGCTATTTTTTAAATACGCCTTATCCGCCTGCACGAGCGTGGTAATGACGAATAACTGGGGCACGATAATTCTTTTTAAGCGGATAAGATTGCGGCGGATTAAAGCAATCTGGCGCACGGTTTCTTTGCGCATCTCTTCGCTGTAAATTTCCTCTTCAATGTCATTAATCTGATTGCTCATGCTCCGCACCACGGGCCAGCAGTTTTCCGTCAGCTCGTCGATAACTCTATAAAGAAAAAAAGCCGCGTCCTGCCCCATGGTGTCTTTTTTATATTCTTTATCGCTCGATACTCGGTCAAAAATTTCATGGATCCGGCTGTCCGACCCTTTGGTAATGGTAATTATATAATCTTTACCCAAAAAAACATCCAGCTCTGTCACATGAATCCGCTTTTCCTCGCCCGCGAAATAAGGAAAATGAAAAATAGCGAACATGTAATCTTTATAAAAATCCGCCTTTGGCTGCTGGGGCCCGGATTCCACGTCCTCCATATCCAAATGATGGAACTCAAATGATTTATGCAATTTTTTTATGGTCTCTTCCCCGTTGTCATCAAAATGATGCCAAGTAAAATTTTCATTGCTGATTTTTCTCTCCATATGGCTTATTTAGACTTTTGTAATGCTGGAATCAAATTAAATATCAACAAAATGGCCATGGTAAGCGCGAACAGCCCCAGCAGCGCCAACATGCCTTTTATTATCGGATTTCCAATATGCCAAAAACTTATTCTTATTTCCGATGCTACCTTTCCGATGCCGCCTAAGCCGTCGCTGACGGAAAGCTCTACCATATATTTTCCCGCTCTTCCAAAAGAATGCTCAGGGGCTTTTTCCTGAGAGAACTTTCCATCTCCAAAATCCCACAAATATAAAAATGAATCATCCGCGCCTAATATATCAAAATTCCAAGTGTCCCACCCCACCCGGCTGCGCGCCACCATGATATCCAAATCATAGTCCGCCTCGCTCTCGTCCGGAAAAGTGTATTGAACCTCTTCCGGCGTAAAAGCTTCCTGGTTGATGGCTTCTTCTTTCGGCGGAGCCTCAGTTGCTTCCTTTTGGGGAGCAGATTCCGGTTGTTTGTATAAAACCGGTTCTGGGGCAACTGGCGCCGGCGCCGGCTCTTCTTTAACCGCCGGTTCCTCTATCTTTTTGCCAACTAGCGGATCAAAAGGCGCGCTGTCTTCTCCGTCTAAAACACCATCATTATCATCATCCGGATCCGCGTTGTTTCCAATTCCGTCATTGTCATTATCAAGCTGTTCATTTGGATCCAGCGGGAAAACATCCACCCCGTCCAAATACCCGTCTCCATCCGAATCCGCTTTAACCGGATTAGTGCCTTTAATTATCTCCACTCCATCGTTAACTCCGTCCCCATCGTCATCTAAATCTTCTGAATCAGGATATCCGTCTCCGTCCGTATCCATATCAACAATAAATCCAGGAATACTGACTTTATTGTTCGCGTAATCCCCGTCTATGGGTTCGACGTTAATTGCCTCAATATCAATATCATAATACCCTTCCGTTGGATGCCAATCCACAAAAACCGTGGCCGTGCTATTGGCTAAAACCGTAACCGGCTGGCTGTTTCCCAATTGGCGGCTGTCGATTAAAAACCGAACCGAGGCGCGCGCGTCCGAAGCTTCTATATTCCTGACGGTGGCGTAAATGCGCACCCTGTCTCCGGTCAAAGGCTTGGGGTTTGAGAACTTAATATCATCTATTCCCAAAGAAAGATCAGACGCGAATGCCGCGCTGGGAATCAATATAAAAACGCCCAGAAATAGTATTAATCGTTTTACCATAACATGATTATTATAGTACTATTAGGGCGTTTGAGGCAAGTCTGAACAGAAAAAACAAGGGACAAGACGCAAAGCACAAACAAGACACAATTACCTATATCAAGATAAATGCCGAATTCATTAAAATTTGTATCTTGCTATTCAATAACAACATCCTCTATTGCCACGTTGTCTATTGGCCTATCGTTCGCGTCTCTTTCCACGGCGACAATTTTGTCGGCCACGTCCATTCCGGATATAACTTTGCCGAATACCGGATGTTTTGCGTCCAGAAAATCGTTATTAACCAGATTGATAAAGAATTGCGAGCCGCCGGTGTTTGGCCCGGCATTGGCCATGGCCATGGTTCCGCGTTCATTAGACAAGCCGGCGCCGAATTCATCTTGAATAAAATACCCGGGGCCGCCGGTGCCGTCATTGCTTGGATTATCGTCTTTGGACAATGGATCTCCGCCTTGAATCATAAAATCCGGAATTACGCGGTGAAATGTCACGCCATCATAAAAATCATTCTTCGCCAGCTTCAAAAAGTTGCCCGCGGTAATTGGCATGTCTTTTAGAAAAAGCTCAATCTTAATATCGCCCCTATTGGTCTTTAGGGTTACAATTTGGTTTGCTTGGGGTTGCTCTTCGTTTGTCATGGTTTCTTCTTCTGTTGCTTCAGATGGATTAGGTTCGCTGACTTCTAAACTCGCATTAGATTCTTTTGATTCGCTAAATACGGATGTGTCTTCTGTCTTATTTATACATCCGGATAAAACGAAGGCTGATGCCAAAATAAGCGCTGTGATTTGTAGTTTTTTCATAATTATTAGGGCTTCTACGAAACTGCGAATACTCTACGAATCTACCAATTTTGCAATTTAGCTGATTCGTAAATTCGTGGCGTATTCGCAGTTTCGTAGAAGGGAATTAAAATTTAACAGGAATAGATGTCAAATCAATTTCCGCGCCATTGCTTGCGTCGATTGAATAAACCTCCAAAACTCCTTCATCCGCTTTAACGTCATCGAACAATAAAAGCTCGCCGAAATTGCCGAATTCTCCGGCTTCAGCCGATTCTGTTGCGCCATGCTTTTCGATTATCACGCTTCCTTCCGCGTCCTTTAATCTAATCTGAATAGTCCCTTCAAACACCCTGGCTTCTCCTTTTATAAGCAATGGGCTTTGAATAGTGTTTCCGGGCTGAGGGCGCGTAACTTTTATATTTCCGGATTCACTCACAATTGGCTCCCCTTCCTGCTGGTCAAAAGGAAAATCATTTACTATTTCATCCGAAGTCGGAACAAGCGGCTCCTTGGGCGCCTGCTTCCAGGCCATAATCAGAATAAGCGAAATTACGCCGATTGTTATCCAGATGTATTTAGTCATAGGATAGATTTGAATGGTTCATAGCTTCTAGCAACAGAATATCACGAGACACCATGACCGTCAATTTTTAAAACGCCCCAATTTCTTTCTTTAACGTGTTTTCCACGGTATAGGAATCTATAGTCCAAACCAAGGGCGAATTCTCGCGGCCGATGTAATATTCTTCCGCAGGCTCTTCCAGCTTGTCACCCACAATCAAGGCGTCCTTTTCCCCGGTTTCAAAACCAAGTTCAACGCGGATATTCTGCGGCTTGCCCGCCAGTCCAGCCTCTTCCTTGGTAATATCCTCATGGATATCCGCCGCGAATAAATCCGTCAATTGGGCCAAAGCCGGTCCCACCAGCTCGTCGGATGATTCTTTGTCAAAAGGCGTTACCTGCCGCCAGGCGCCGCCCAGCTTTAGCAGAGAAATTTCCGCGTCTTGGTAGCGCCAGTCGATTGAAGTTACTTTCAAGGGGTCAAACACCCATACGCGCTTGTCGCGCCAATCTGTGCGGTTAAATACCGGACGGATATTTTTAACGGACAAATAAACATTGTCCGAATTTGCCTGCCGCATGTAAGTAGTGGTAAAACCCGGACCTTCCTTGCCGATAATCGCGTCCACAATTAAATTATCCTTTTTGTCCCAGGCCTGAATTTTAACGCCCAAGTCATCCACTTGCAGCTCCTCGTGCTTTTCCGGATTACGGCTGGCTAATTCCCCGCGGGACATATTCTCAAAAATATCCAAAAGGTCTGTCATGTAATCCGGATTAACGCGGTAATCTCCTTTATTGGAAACCGCCCAATGGTCGTCCTTTCGCTCCAGAATATTTTCATACAAGCCGTTAACGCCGATAACTTTTACTTTTTGCACGTTATCCGCCTTAACCCCAAAAAACGAGGCCGGGTTGCGCTTATTCTTATTGCCCTGAATAGACTGCACCACGCCCAAAATAACCAATAAAAAAGCCAGAACCGTGAGCAGGATGATTACATTTTTAAATTTTGACAGTGGAATAGGCATAATATTAGTAAAAAATTGACGTTTCGTCTTTTGATTAAGGGGATCTCTCACCCTTCAACGCATGTCTCTATAATTTATCTCTTACAAGTACCCTATACTTTCCACTAACACATTATTTTAGGGTTCGAGATGACAAATAACTTCGGTCGAAATGATTGTATAAGCATTATAACTCCACTCTATTTTTTCTTCTATTCACGAATCGAATCAGTCCGTACCCCGCGAAGATAATAGAAATTCCAATAATATT
>Ga0210057_1004569_pt1 | contig 18300 bp, 19 predicted proteins | sample CryGeyCG2114_010_2_FD_183968 | JGI IMG/M metagenome (GOLD analysis project Ga0210057, IMG submission 183968) | Groundwater microbial communities from aquifer - Crystal Geyser CG10_big_fil_rev_8/21/14_0.10 (SPAdes) (version 2) | ecosystem: Environmental > Aquatic > Deep subsurface > Groundwater ...
TAGCATAGATGTTGTTTGTAAGGAGGTTATAGATGTTTTAAAAATGCTAACTAACGAAAAGAAACAAAAATACATGAGGAGTATGATAAAATCCATTTATGTTAAAGAGAGGAGTAAAGCCTTAGTAAACGGATATATTCCGTTATATACTCAGGCTCAAAATATCCAAGATGAACCTATCTATCGGTATTGTTGGGTTACCTAATGTTGGGAAAAGTACTTTATTTAATGCGCTTTTGAAGAGGCAGCAGGCTTTGGTTGCCAATTATCCATTTGCAACTATTGAGCCTAATGTTGGTGTGGTTGCTGTTCCAGACGGAAGACTCGAAGAATTGGCTGAGACCGTTGCAGACGAGATCAGCCCTCACCATAATCCTCTCCCTCAGGGAGAGGAAGAAAAGGAGAGGGTTACTAGGCCTCCAATCATTCCGGCAGTAGTCAACTTTGTCGATATCGCTGGGCTTGTAAAAGGTGCAAGTGAGGGCGCAGGGCTTGGAAATAAATTTTTATCACATATTCGGGAGGTTAGTGTTATTGCACATGTTATCCGTGCGTTCACCGATCCAGACATTGTCCGCGAAGGTTCAATTGGAGTTAGGGAAGATTATGAAACTGTTAATACAGAATTACAGATTGCAGATTTACAAACTTTACAAAATTTATCCGAAAAAGCACTAAAAACAGATCCTGTTAAAAAGGCAACGGTAGAAAAATTAAAACAAACTTTAGATGAGGGTAAAAACGCATCAGAGATAAACTTAACAAAAGAAGAGAAAAGCTCTATTAAAGACTTAAATTTATTAACTGAAAAGCAGGAAATTGTAGTTCTTAATATTTCGGAAAATGATTATATCCCAGATAAAATTCAAGATGTTGTCCAAAATTATAGTCAGCTTTTAGGGGTTTCACCCCTAAAATTAGTTGTTATTTCAGCCAAAATTGAATCAGAGCTTGCGGGACTTTCGGAGGAAGAGCAAATACAATATCTTAAAGAACTGGGACTAAAAGAATCGGGACTTGAGCGCTTAATTCAAAAAGCGTATGAGGAACTTGGTCTTATTTCATTTTTGACAGCAGGGGTTAAGGAAGTCAGGGCGTGGACCATTCGAAATGGTTCAAAAGCCGTAGAAGCCAGTGGCGAGATACATACGGATTTTATGAAAAAGTTTATAAAAGCAGAAGTTGTTTCATATCAGGACTTTATCGACTTCAACGGCTGGAGGGGTGCAAGGGAGCATGGAAAAGCATTGCTTGAAGGACGGGATTATGTTGTTAAAGACGGAGATGTTATAGAATTTAAAATAGGAAGCTAGTTCATTTTTCCACCAGTTCAATAAGTGTGTTTTTCCATCCTCCCAAAAATTTATCGCCTGAAGCTCAACTTTGTTTGAATTTGTAGTTTCAAAACTTATATAATAGGTATAAAATGAGCGAGACTTTATCAGAAAGTATTATCATAGACTCAAACTTAACGCTTGAACAAGCTTTAAGTCTTAAGCAGCAGTTAGAACCGCCGTCGGAGGTTTTGGGAAAGTTGGGAATTACAGACGTAACTTATTATTCCTTCGACGGCAAATTGCATCAGGGACAGGTTGTATTAGATAGGGGTTTGCTTGCCGATGTTAAAGGGGCTTTTGATTTAATGACGCAAATAAAGTTTCCGGTTTTCTCCGTTATCCCCTCAATGGATAGAAGTTTTATGACCGATGAAGAGAAGGCAAAAACTGTAAATAATTCTAATGGTTTTAGCTATAGAAAAGTAGTTGGAACCGATAGGCTTTCAAATCATAGTTTTGGAAGAGCAATTGACATAAACCCTCAGATAAATACTTATATAAAAGGAGAATACAGTTACGGGTTAGATTATGATCCGACAAAGCCGGGCACATTAACAGAAGATTCTGTAATTGTTCAATATTTTAAAAACAGAGGTTGGGAATGGGGTGGGGATTGGGTAGACAGAAAAGATTACATGCATTTTGAAAAACCATTGGAAGAAGAGCAATCTAATGTTTTTGAAGTAAAAATAGACCAATCTATTCCCAAAGAGGAGTATTACAGGGAACAGCTTGGTGAAATTACGCCTGATGTTTTTTTTGTTTTGGGCGGAGGAAACAGGGAAGTTACAGATTCTAAAGGGAGAAAATCTCATAAGACCTCTCCATATAAGGGTAGATTTTTTCCGGAGAAAACCGGAGGGGCAAAAGCAAGACCTCTTGCCGCAGTAGAGTTGAGCGAATTTTATCCCGGTGCAAAAATAGTTACAATGAGTCACAGGCCTAAGAATCTTTTTCAGCTTGCGGAGCAAACCACCCAGCCCACAGATTATCCTACTTTTGCCCATGTTTTATCAGATGACATACAAAGAGCAGGAGTTAATAGGGATAGAATTATTGAGAAACCCGAACCAACTTCGACTTTAACTGAAATAATGGAAGTTGTAAAACTTTCCGCTCAAAACGACTGGCAAAATGTTGCTGTTATAACAAATGGTTACCAAGTTGAAAGAGCTCAAAGATTACTCGATATATTAAAAGATGGAGAAAAACGAATTTTGTTAAAAAATCAGCTTCAGTTTTTATTTAAAATAGGGGAAGAAAGCGATTTATTTAATCGGGAATGGCAGAAATTGGAAGACGCATTATCCAAATTTAAAACCAATAACGTACGCGTTGTTTTTGTTTCTTCGGAAAATGTTTTGAAAAAAAGAAGCCCGCATTATGAGTCATTAATAAATGAGTTGATGGAGCTAGACGGATATAAGAACGTTGTAGAGCAAGAAAGAGTGGGAAATGGAAAAATTGCTGAGGGCGCTTATAATTTTGCTCAAGATAGCTTTAAAGAATATATACTCTCTTTAAAATAAACCTTGCTTTAAATGGGTTCGTGTTGTAAAATTATCCAATCACGTCAAACGTAACTAAAACAATGAGAAATTATTCATTAACACTTGTTATCAGAACCTCAATAAATGAGGCAAACAGAAAAAAACTTTTAGAAACAGTTAAAGACTTTGTTAAAGATGTAAAAATTACAAAAGAAGATTCCTGGGGAGAAAAACAATTAGCCTATCCGATAAAAAGGGAAACAAGCGGTTTTTACCAAAATTTTATGTTTGAAACAGAATCAGAGCTTCCGGCAGATTTAGAAAAAAGGATTAATGCAAACGAAGATATTTTAAGACATCTCCTTTTGAGAAATCTGGATACAAAAGAAAAATCAAACGGTATAAAAGAGAAGGAAGAGAAAACAATTAAAGCAAAGAAAAAGGCAAATTAATATGGCACGAAGCTTAAATAGAGTTCAGCTTATCGGAAATTTAACAAGGGATCCGGAACTTAGATATACCCCAAACGGTACCGCTGTTTGTACATTTAGTGTTGCAACAAACAGAGGCTGGACAACAGATACGGGAGAAAAAAAAGAAGGAGTTGAGTTTCACAGGATTGTTTCCTGGAATAAACTGGCAGAGATTTGCTCGCAGTTTTTAACAAAGGGGAGAAAAGTATTTGTGGAAGGAAGGCTTGCAACAAGAAGCTGGACTGCACAGGATGGGACGCAAAAACAGACAACCGAGATAGTAATTTCAGACATGATTCTTTTGGATAATAGAAGGACAGAAGGAGGAGAAGCTTCTGCAAAGCAGAATTCAGAAGAAGAAATTCAAGAAGTATCAGAAAAAAAACCCTCTGCAAAACAGAGTTTGAAAAAAGGCGCTAAGGAAGAAGCTACCCAAAAAGCGCAGGAGGAGTCGGAAGAAGCTGCCCCGGATGAAGAAATAGCTGCAGATGATATACCCTTCTAGATTAAAAATTAAAGATAAAATCTTAAATCTGATTTTTGAGATTTGATTTTTGATTTATAATTTTGACTGGAAGGAAGGTATGGCAAAAAAAAGAATAATAAGAAAAATCCGAAAAAGCACTGCTCCCAAAAATTGCTATTTCTGTTTGGAAAAAAAGAGTCCGGAATTCTCCGACATACAAACCCTAAATAGGTTTATAACAGAAAGAGGAAAAATAATACCAAGGTCCAGGTCAGGGCTTTGCGCAAAACATCAGAAAAAACTTGCCCGCGAGATAAAATATTCAAGACATTTAGCTCTGTTGCCTTTTATGGTCAGAGTTTAATATAAGCTCTTGCTTATTTCTCCTGTTGCTTGAACTGTCTGTTTTTGCAATAATTATAAAATCGTAAAACTTAGTGGGTAACATAAGAAAACTACAAATTATTGTATTAATAGCAATCGCTTTTGCCGGCGGTTATTATTTTGGTGTAAATAAGGTAAATCTTGAATGGCAAAATTACAAACCTGTTTTAAGCGTATCCAGCAAAGAGCCTCCTGCCGGAATAATAAATGTTGATTTTGCTCCGTTTTGGACGGTTTGGGAAAAGCTTCTTGTAAATTATTACGATAAATCAAAGCTTGACCAGCAGAAAATGTTAAACGGTGCAATTTCGGGTATGGTGGATGCATTAGGAGATCCTTTTACTTTATATCTTCCTCCTGTTTTAAATAATGACTTTAAACAAGGTCTGGCGGGCCAGTTTTCCGGAATAGGTGCAGAGCTTGGAACCAAAGACAAAAACATAATTGTTATTGCACCCTTAGATGGAAGTCCTGCACAAAGGGCGGGAATAAGAGCAGGAGATGTTATTGTTGGGGTAAATAATGAATCGACTGCCGGCTGGAATCTTTCTCAGACGGTTGAAAAAATAAGAGGACCCAAAGGCACAGATGTTACCGTTTCTGTGGTTCACAAAGATACTACAAAAAAAGCCGATTTAAAAATAACAAGAGATATTATTACAGTAAAGTCGGTTGTAATGGATATTAGAAATGCACAGTGTGATGATAAAAACTGCAAAATACTGGGAAAAACAGAACCCTGCAGGGAAAATTGTGTTAAATATACCTATATGAGACTTTCGCAGTTTGGTGACAATACAAATGAAGAATGGCTTTCTTTAGTAAAAGGAATTAGCGATAAAATAAAAGCAGACAAAGATATAAAAGGAGTAGTTTTAGATTTAAGAAACAATCCCGGCGGATATCTTTCAGACGCAACCTTTATTGCATCGGAGTTTATAGATGTAGGTAAACCTGTTGTTTCGGAAGAAAACGCAGTTTCCGGCAAAAAAACCACATATGCTACAAGAAAAGGTCTTTTGACAGCCGTAAGAATCATTGTATTAATAAACAAAGGAAGTGCGTCGGCAAGTGAAATAGTTTCAGGGGCGTTAAGGGATAATAACAGGGCAAAATTAGTAGGGGAAACATCTTTTGGGAAAGGAACTATTCAGGCCGCAGAAGATTTGGGTGACGGAGCAGGGGTCCATATAACTATTGCCAAATGGCTGACCCCAAATGGTATGTGGGTTAACGAAAAGGGCTTAACGCCCGATGTAACTATTTCGCTGGATGAAAAAGACCCCGCGCGGGATACCCAACTTGAAAAGGGTGTTTTCGAACTGCTAAAATAAGCAAGGAAAAAAGGCTTATGAAAAAACTTCTCGCAGCACTTTTAGTTCTTATAATTGTCCTTTTTATATGGACAGGAATTTCACGTGTTTTACCTTCTCTTCTTTCAAGCTTAAATGTTTCGCAGAACTTAATAACAGAGCAAAATGTAAAAGTTATCAAAGAGGAGTCGGGCGTAGTAGATGTTGTTAAAAATGTAGGACCTTCTGTTGTAACTATCATTCAGAAATCCCAAGCCTTACAGGGAAGGCGTTTCACTTTCGGGCCGCTCGGATTTTTTGAAGAAGTGCCACAAGAAGGCTCTGAGCAGACAACGGGAGTAGGATCGGGCTTTATAGTTACACAAGACGGGCTTATTGCAACAAATAAGCATGTAGTTTCAGATTCTTTGGGCGGAGGAACAACATATCAGGTTATAACAAGTAACAACAAAACATATAATGTTGAAAAAATATACAGGGATCCTCTTAACGATATTGCGTTTATAAAAATAAATCCTGCGCAAAATAGCGGAGAAAGACTTAAACCCGTAGTGTTTGGCGAATCCGATAATTTAGAAGTAGGGCAGTTTGTTATTGCTATAGGAACTGCGCTTGGGGAGTTTAGAAATACTGTAACAACCGGAGTAATTTCAGGTCTTGGAAGGGGAATAACAGCAGGAAGTGCTTTTGAAGGGTTTGTTGAAAAACTTGATAACGTAATTCAGACAGATGCCGCAATTAATCCGGGAAATTCAGGAGGGCCGCTGGTAAATTATTCGGGGCAGGTTATAGGAATAAATACCGCTGTTTCCCAAAGCGGCCAAAATATTGGATTTGCTCTTCCCATAAATACGCTCAAAGATGCATTAAATAACTTTAATAAAAACGGAAAATTTTCAAGACCATATCTGGGAGTTTCATACAGAATGCTTGATAAACAGACTGCAGATTTAAATGATTTAGTTGAAGGCGCATACATTCAAAGTGTAATTGCAGGCTCCCCCGCAGAAAAAGCAGGCTTAGTTAGCGGAGATGTTATAACAAGCTTTGATGGAAAAAAGGTTGAGGTGGATTCGAATGAACTCGCCTCTTTAATTGCTTCTAAAAAGGTAGGAGACAGCGTGTCTGTATCTGCATACAGGGAAGGTAAAAATATTAATCTTACGACTGTATTAGGTGAAGCTCCAAACGAATAATTTATGACACAAATTCAAAAAAATGTTCCCCTTAAAGCCTACAGTAATTTTAAAATCGGAGGTCCGGCCTCTTATTTTGCCCAAATAAAAAATACTGATGATTTAGCTAAGTTACTTAAGGAATGGAAAAGAACTCATAAAGGTTTTCCGGAAATCTTTATTTTAGGCGGGGGAACCAATATTTTATTTCCGGATGAAGGTATTAAAGGACTAGTTATCAAAAATTCAATAATCGGCATTTCGCAAGAGGGAAATATAATAAGAGTTGGAGCCGGAACATTAGTTTCCGATCTTTTAAATTATTGCATAAAAAATTCATTATCAGGTCTTGAGTGGGCGGGCGGGCTTCCCGGGACTGTCGGGGGAGCTGTCAGGGGAAATGCAGGAGCATATAACGGAGAAATAAAAGATAAAATTGTGGAAGTTGAAACTATTGATCTTAATAGTTTGGAAATTAAAAAAAAAGAGAAAGCAAGACTGGGCTTTGATTATAGAACGAGTATATTTAAAAAAAGTGCGAAAAACGAAATTATAACTTATATTGAATTTAAACTGGAAAAAGGCAATGAAATCACAATAAAAAAATTAATTGAGGAAAAAATCAATGCAAGAAAATTAAGACATCCTTTGGAATACCCGAATTTGGGAAGTGTTTTTAAAAATGTCCGGGTTGAAAGATTCACTTCTGAACAAATGGGTCAACTTAGTCAATACATCAAAAATGATCCGTTTCCTGTTATTCCTACTGCAAAATTAAATTTTTTGGCAGGACTTTCGGGAAAAAGAGTAGGGGATGCACAAGTTTCCGAAAAGCACACAAACTTTATCGTAAATCTTGGAAACGCTACTTCCAAAGATGTTCATGCACTAATCAAAATTATAAAAGAAACAATAAAGGAAAAATTCAATGTTAATTTAGAAGAAGAAATAATGTATGCAGATTAAATTTTTCTATACCCTGTAAAATAATCCTCTTTCATGTTTTCGTCTTTAACTCCTAATTTGTTTAATAACAATTTTATTTTATAAATCATATTTTCGGGACCTGAAATAAAAAAAATAGTTTTTTTTAAATTTAAATCCAGCCTTTTTATATCACTTGGTTTTATTTTTTTGGGAGAAATAAATTTAAACATTTTAAAATTTTCAAATTTTTCCGAAATATCATTTAAGAAAGCATCAAAAAGAAATTTTTTATCTTTATTCGCATATAAAAGTTTGATTCTTGGCATTTTATCTTCGAATTCAAGCTGTTTTAAAATTGAATAAAACGGCGTTATACCTATTCCTCCTGCAATAAAAACATAATTCTTTTTAAAGTCGCCGATAAATATATCTCCATCAGGCCCTTTTATTTCAATATGTTTTCCGATTTTTAAACTGTCCAGCGCTTTTTTAAATGAACTCGCTTTTTTTCCGAAAAAACGGGTAGTAATTCTTATAACTTTTTCATGCGGAGCAGAGGATATTGTAATAAAGCGCATTTTACCCCGTAAGTCTTTAGGCTCGTGGTCAATCTTTGCTATCATGTACTGTCCTGCGCGCCAGATAAATTCTTCTTCAAATTCAAAATCATATGCCTTAACATTTCCAAGCAGTTGTTTTTTAGTTTTTAATCTAATTTTCATTTTACAAATATACCAAAGCTTGTTATAAATAAGTAGTGGGAAATATTTTCTTTGACATAACAATTATTACAGGACTTGCCGCAATTCTTTCAATAGTTTTTAGAATTTTAAAACAGCCTGCAATTTTAGCATATATATTAACAGGAATAATTTTAGGACCATTTGCGGTTGCAAAAATAAATAATCCTGAAGTTGTAAGATCGCTTTCCGAAATCGGAATTACGCTTTTACTTTTTATGGTTGGACTTGAACTAAGGTTTTCAGAGCTTAAAGCTGTTGGGAAAGTCGCATTGCTAACCGGAATTGGACAGATTGTTTTTACATCAATTATTGGGTTTTTCATTTCTTTGATGCTTGGATTTGAAGCAATTCCGTCTTTATATATAAGCATTGCGTTAACTTTTTCAAGCACAATTATAATCGTTAAGCTTTTGTCGGACAAACGTGATTTAAAAAGTCTTTACGGAAAAATATCTGTCGGTTTTTTACTGGTTCAGGATTTTGTAGCTATTCTTGCGCTAATTTTTCTTTCCGGATTCAATACAGCCGGAAGTTCTATGAACCCCATGGATTTTGTCTGGGTTATAACAAAAGGAATATTAATATTCGCAGGCGTAATATATTTAAGCCGCGCAATTTTACCAAAAATAGTTGAAAAAATTCCGCATAATTCCGAAACGCTTTTCTTATTCAGCCTTGCATGGGCATTTGCACTTTCTTATATAATTGCATCTAAGCCAATAGGTTTTTCTATTGAAATAGGCGGATTTTTAGCAGGACTTGCACTTGCAAATTCGGTTGAAAGCTTTCAGATAGTTGCAAGGGTAAAACCGCTTAGGGATTTTTTTATAACAATATTTTTTGTAAGCCTTGGAACAGGTCTTATACTTGAAAATTTTTCCCAAATAATAATACCGGCTCTAATATTTTCTCTTTTTATACTCATAGGAAACCCGATTATCGTAATGATTATTATCGGGATTTTAGGATACAAAAAAAGAATAGGATTTTTGGCAGGTCTTACCGTAGCCCAAATTTCGGAATTTAGCTTAATACTGGTATTTTTGGGAAACAAATTGGGTCATTTATCCGATGAAGTTGTATCACTTGTAACCTTAGTTGGTATAGTAACGTTTACCATTTCTTCTTATATGATTTTAAACGGAAATTATTTATATAAAATTTTAAGCCCTTATCTTGGTATTTTTGAAAGAAAGAAATTAAGAGGGGATAATATTATTACTTCAGATGGTTTTGAAGACCTTGAAAATCACGTGGTAATAGTCGGAGGAGAGCATATGGGGCAAAGTATTATAGAAGCATTGGAAAGCAAGGGAGAAAAATTGGTTGTAATTGATTTTGACCCGTCTCTTATCAATCATTTAAAAAATCAAAATTTGCAGTACTTATTTGGGGATATATCTGATTTGGATATTCAGGAAAAAGCAAAGATACGTAAAGCAAAATTGGTTGTATCTACGATACCGGATCTGGAGGACAACAGTATTCTATTAAAAGAGCTTAAAACAGAAAACAGAAGGGCAAAAGTAATTATGATGGCATTTGATACCCATGACGCAAGACAGCTTTATAAAGAAGGTGCGGATTATGTAATACTGCCGCATTTAGCAGGAGGAAGACAGGTTGCAAAGATTTTATCGGAAGGGGATTTAGAAAAACTCGAAATCTTAAAGGAAAAAGATAAAAGATACTTAAGCTAGGTTTTTTTGTTCGATATCTTTCATACTTTCGATAACCCTATCCAAGTCCCCATCCATTATGGTAGGTAGATTACCCCAGCTTTTGTTTACTCTGTGGTCAGTAAGCCTATCCTGGGGAAAATTATATGTTCTTATTTTTTCAGCCCTCATGCCTCTTCCGACCTGCGTTGCTTTTAATCCCGCAATTTCACCGTGCTGTCTTTCAACTTCCAGTTCCCAGAGTTTAGCGCGAAGCATTTCAAGCGCAATCTCGCGGTTTTGCGCCTGAAACCTCTGAGTCTGGCAAGTTACAACAATTCCCGTAGGCTTATGCTTTAGTCTTACAGCTGTTGATACTTTATTAACGTTTTGCCCTCCGTGTCCGCCTGCTCTAAATGCCTCAAATTCAATGTCAGCTGGGTTTATATGCAAATCTACGTCTTCCAGTTCCGGCAAAACTGAAACAGTAGCAGTTGATGTATGCACGCGTCCGCGCTTTTCGGTTGTAGGAATTCTTTGTACCCTGTGAACTCCTGCCTCGTATTTAAAAAGCTCGAAAGCGCCGTTTCCGCTTACTTTAATAATGTCTTCATCCAATTGTTCTATTTTAAATCCTTTAGACTGTGCATAACGTGAATACATACGCAGAAGCTCATCGCCCCAAAGCTTTGCTTCTTCGCCTCCGGCAGCACCGCTTGCTTCTATAATTACATTTCTTTCGTCTAAATTACCGCCGCCGTCTTCTGCCTTTTCTGTTTCGTAAGTTGCAAGAATATCCTGCTTTTGTATCTCCAGTTTATTTATTTCCTCCTGAGCAAGGTTTGTCATTTGGGGATCTGCTAAAAGATTTTTTGTCTCCTCTATTTTTTTATCGATTTCCGCAATCTGTATTTGTCTGTAATCTTCCATTGGGGAATAGGTTAGCTATTGAACTTCCAAAAGCATTTCTCGAAGAGTCCTTGGAGCAGTAGGAGTTTTTTTCACTTCTTCTTTTTTCTTTGTAACGTGGAGTTTTGCTGCTTCCTGTTTTTTCTGAAATTTCTGAATTCTTGATGCGCTGTCTACAAAACGCTGCTCGCCTGTATAAAAAGGATGGCAGTTACTGCAAAGTTCTACACGGATACTCTCGGCAGTTGAGCCTATTGTAAATTTATTTCCGCATGCACATGTTACCTGTGTATCAAAATATTGTGGGTGAATAGCTTGTTTCATGGGTTTAATTATAACTGAAGTTTGTGCTTAATACAAGGATTTTGATATAATTTTGCAGTGGATAAAAATGAAAGAAGAATACCGCATCCAGGAATTGTTGCAAACGAAAGATATCTTGCTTATCCAAGCCTTTTTGTAAATTTTTCGGCAGATGAAGACAGAGAGCTTGCGGGAATAGAAGAATATTCAGCAGCACGTTTCTCAGAGCCCGTAATAGGAGAAAGAGAAGACGGGTTTGTTATGGTTTGGACTTCTAATTATGTTGATCCAAGAAGAATGGATATGTATGCAGGATATTTGGGTGAAAGGCATAATTTTGACGAACTTTCAGTTGCGTTTGGTGTTAGCGAAAATCCTTACGACCCAAATCTTAACAAACCTATTTTAATCTGGCAGGCAAGATGGAACTTAAAGAGGGAAAAACCAATAGCTTAATAAATTCCCCCGTCATCTTAAAAGCCTGTGAAACGGGTGGTAGTGAATTCTTTTTTCCGCAATAAAAATCCCCGTAAAAACCAGAAATGCCCCAATTAAATAGGGGATGGTAATATACTCATGTAAAAGATAATATGCAACAACAACTGTTGCTATTGGATCGATATAGGAAAATATTCCAATCTCCGAAGCCTTAATATACTTAAAACCAAAAATATAAATAGAGTGAGCTATTACTGTAGCTAAAATTACAGCAAAACCAATTCCTAAAATTACCTGCTGATTTAAGTTTGCTATCCAATTAGTTTCGTTAAACTCTGTTATAACAAAAGGTATGATTGGAGCAGAGCCAATTATAAAAGTCCAAAAAGCAATGGTCAAAAAATTATATTTTGAAATAATTTTTTTTAATAAAAGAGCATGAATTACTGAAAAAAACATTGCAAAAACAAGAAAAAGATTTCCTGTTACTGTTCCATCTAATCCTTGTTTGAAAGCCGGCATTAAAACTATTGTTAAAACTCCTAAAAAACTTATTAAAGTGCCAAAAATTACTTTTTTTCTGAGTTTTTCCTTAAGGTAGAAAAACCCCCCTATGATTAATACGATTGGGCTTGCAGAAAGTATAATCGGGGCATTAATGCTTGAGGAAAACTTAAGGCCGAAATTTAAGAAAGAAATCGCTAAAGTAATTCCTAAAAAGGATAATAAGATTAATGTAAAGATATCTTTTAATTTAATTTTTAAATTTTTATATACAAATGGAAAAAGTATTAAAGCGCCTAGAAAAAATCTTACAAAAACAAAAGTAAATGGGGGAATTACTTCTAAAGTAAATTTGTAGATAGGAAAGGCTGCCCCCCAGATAATGTTGGCAGCAATGAGAAAAATAATTGCAAGTTTTACTTTACCTAAGCTCATCGGGCAGGTTTTCTAAAATTACTTTTTTTTGTTCTCCGGAGGCCATATTTTTCAAAATCAGATTATTACTGTTTACAATTAAAACATAAGCAATGTTTTTTTTATCTGCGTATTTTAGCTGTTTTTCCAAAGGCACATCCTCTAAATAAAATTCGGTATTTAAACCTTTGTTTCTTAGTTTTGCAGAAATTTCCATTGCTTTTTTCTGAAGTTCGGAATCTGCAAATGCAATTAAGACCTCATTCCCGTTTAAATTATTGGGAAAAAGATTCAACTGTTTCATCGCTTCAATCAATCTATCAAAACCAAAAGAGAAACCTACAGCAGGAATATCCCGTTTGGAAAACATACCAATTAAATTATCATACCGGCCTCCGCCTGCTACTACTCCTCCTCCGTAATCTTGCACCTCTACTTCGAATATAAGTTCTGTGTAGTAATCCAGACCTCGTGCCAAAGTTGACTCATAAATAATTTGTTCTTTTAAAGACCTATCTATTTTATAAACGGCATTTGCAATTTCTTCAATTTTTTTTGAAACTTTTTTATTTTTAATTTTCATAAGAAGATTTTCATCAAAATTGTTTTTCCTTAGTTCTTCGGAAACCGCAGAAGGGCCGATTTTTTTTAACTTATCTATAATCGCAACTGCTTTTGGGGAAAGTTCCCTGAAATTAGCCCTGTCGTTAATTAATATTTTAAATTCTTTAAATCCTAATTTTTCTAAGCATTTTGCGCTAACTGCTATAATTTCAGCATCGGCCAGGGGAGAGTAGGTGCCGACAATATCCGCGTCAACTTGCAAAAATTCTCGGTATCTTCCTTTCTGTGTATTTTCCGCACGCCAGACATTCTGGATTTGGTAACGCTTAAAGGGAAGCGGGATTTCATTTTGATATTGAGCTATGACTCTTGCCAGAGGAACTGTTTGGTCGTAGCGCATCGCAACTTTTCTTTTTCCGTTATCTTCAAATCTGTACATTAATTTATCCCCTTCATCTCCGTATTTTCCCGTAAGAATTTCTTCATATTCAAGTGCAGGCGTTTCCAAGGGCTCAAAACCATAGGACTCAAACACTTTTTTCAAAGCATCTAAAACAAACTGCCTTTTGCGGGCATTTTGAGGCAGAAAATCACGAAATCCTTTTAAGGTTTGTACGCTCATTTCTATATAATATCACAAGCCTTAGCTTTTTTCAGAAGAAGGGGGATTAATAAAGTAGTGGCCCAGTTCTTTTAAAATTATTACAGCAATTGCCAAAAACGGCACAACAAATACAGCGCCAACTGCACCTGCGATTTTAAACCCGGCAATTATGGAAAGAAAAACAATAACAGGATGAAGTTTAAAAGCGTTTCCCATAAGTTTTGGTCCAAACACATTAAATGCTACCTGCTGAATTGCAACTAAGATTACAAAAACTATAACCGCTTCTATTGGATTTTCCGGCCGGGTAACCAAAACAACAAAGGCAGGCGGAATTGCTCCAAGAAACTGTCCAAGTACGGGGATTATGGTTAAAATTCCGGCTAAAAGAGAAGCTGATGCAGCAAAGGGAATTCCAAACAAAGTTAAGACTATCCAGCTTGATGCCCCGGCTAAAATTGCGAAAATAATCTGTATCCTGAAAAAAGAAGCAAAAGTTGAATCAATTACTCCCTGAATAAATTTTAAATTCTGATGATAATTTTTAGGAACAAGCCTGTAAAGCCCATCGTTAATGCGGTCTTTATCTGCTACAAGATAAAAAGAGAGTATAAGCATTAAAATTGTATTGATAATAATTGTTGCAAAGGAGGGAAGCAGAGATATTAAAATATCTGCAGATTTTGCAATCGAATTATTCCACGCTTGCAAAGTCTGAGGGTAAGAAGCGAGTGTTTTGGGAACAAATGTAGATAATGTCTGAAACTGTGCTATTACAACAGGAATGAAAAGAAAAATCATAACAGCAATTAAACTACCAAAAAATGCATAAACTATAACGGCGGAAAAAAGTTTAGAAAGTTTAGTAATTTTGGAAATAAAATGAACAAGGGGTTCAAGCACGAAACTTAAAAGCCATGCGATTATAACCATTATGATTATGTCTGAAAATTGCCATAAAACCTGCCATGCAATCTGAAAAAGATAAATGCTTACTGTAATTATCAAAAGATAAGTAAGAAGTTTTATGGAGGTATACTGTTTTTTAAATTCTTCCAGCATAATTTGATTATATCAAACTATTTGGTAGAAGGTTGCTTTATTGGTGTAAGTTTTTTTCCGCTTCCGGTTGAGGGAACCAAATCTTCATCCTGCGGTCCTAAGTCTATATCGGGGCCGGCCATAATTTCGGGAAGAAGAATTATTCTTGAAGCCGTAATCGTTTTTTTATCGTCATCGTCTAAAAATCCGATTACAATTATGCTTTCCGTCCCTTTTATTTGGGAAAAGCCTGATTTAACAAGTTTGCCTTCTTCATATGAAAAAGTTTTTGTTACAGTTTCAATATCAACGACATTTCTTGCTCCGTTTTCTTTTGCTACGGTAATAGTGAATTCCTTGCTGTCTAAAGAATAGACAGCGCCGTAAATAAACTGGGGCAGTTTATTTTCCTCATTTACAACCCTTGCCAAAAGTCTGCGTGACTGTTTATTGTAAAGACCTAAAACCCCAAGCGTCATATTATTTTCTATATCAGATATTCCAAACGATTTTGAGTTTGCCGAAGAAAACTTAGTAAGTTCGTCTACGTCTACAAATTTTGTATTTCCGCCTATGTCCTTTAATGTTATTTGCGTATCTGATACATCGGTGACTGTTCCGAAGAATGCGCGTTTTTCAACAAGGTTAAGTTCTGCAACTTTGGATGCAATTTTACTTTTAAGTTCGTCAACCTGCTGCTGTAATACAGATTCTGTCGGAGTAGGGGTTTTTGTTGTTAGGGCTGATGCATTATCTATTCTAACGCTTAGTAAAATTAAAAAAATTAGTGTTAAAAAAAGTTTCTTCATCTTAAAAATCTTCTGTAGTATATGCAACTATTCTTTGTACTGTCTGTGTTTCTCCTGTTGGGAGAAAAGCCTGGATTTTAATATAGTTTATTCCATCATCAATTTGAACTGTGGTGCTGAAATCTCCTTCGCTTGAAGGCTCTATAATTTCCTCTGTTTCTTTCGTAAGTATAACCACAGTAGCATCTGCAACTGTTTTCCCTGAAACCCTTATTGTTTTTCCGTCTGCAATTTGTTCGTTTTTTGGCTCAAACACCTGTAGAAAAATAGGAGATTTTTCAGAAGGCGTAGGGGAAGGATTTTCAAGTCTGCCGCTCTGCGTTGTATTTACTGTTTTTGTGGATTGATAAAAATAAAACGCTATTCCCGCCACTACCAAGCCAATTAAAACCGTGATAAACGAAAGTATTACTCTTTCTTGTTTCATATACTCAGGAAAAACAATGATACGAAAAAAGACTTATCTTGTCAAGAAAATTTGAATATGGTAGGATAATTTAGCATATGGATGTACAGATTTTGTCCGGCGAAAGTTTAAAGCTGAAAATAAAAAAAATTATATTGGTCGTAAGTCCAAGTTTGTCAATTCCAAAAACAGAAGCGGACACGGTTTTATCGTTTGAGCAAAATGCAGAAATTTCTAAAGTTGCAAATTACAGACTGTTAATTAACGGAGCAGGGGAGTATGAGGTGGGAGGTCTTAAAATATCTTCGGTTAAACTTGGAAACAGTTTAGTGTTTAGCTTCGGCCTTGAAAATCTGGAAATAGCGCTTTTTAAGGCAAGCTCTTTATCAGAAGTAACTTCAGATAAAATAAAAAACTATGATATTGTTATTTTTAATGCTGATTTGGAAATAAATCAGAGCGTACTGACTGCAATGGAGCCAAGGGTAATTGTTTTATACGGACAAAAATCCAAAGAAGCAGCAAAAGAACTTGGTATGGCAAGTCTGACATCTACTTCTAAAGTCAGCTTTTCGGAAGAGAAACTACCCGAAGAAACAGAAATTTATCTACTGAGCTAGTTTTATATCTTGTAAATTTTCCCTAATTAGATTATTGTTACTTTTACAAAGTTATGGTAAATGTAAAACTTCCGCCGCACAACAGCGAAGCAGAACAAAGCGTGCTCGGCGCAATCTTAATAGACAAAGAAGCGATGGGATTAGTTTCCTCTTTTCTGCATGCAGAAGATTTTTATAACGACTTAAATGGAATTATTTACGATGCAATGTTTTCTTTATATGAAGAAAGAAAACCTATTGATCTTTTAACTCTAAAACAAAAGCTTAAAAAAAATAAGACTGCGGACAAAATAGAATCCTCGTATCTCACAGAGTTGGTAAATGCGGTGCCGACTGCAGCAAATATAGAAGAATACGCAAATATTATTAAAGAAATGGCTACCAGACGTCATCTTATTTCGGTGGGAACAAAAATTGCGGAAGACAGTTTTAAAGAGGAAGACGCGGGAAACCTTTTGGATAAAGCAGAAAGTTCCATTTTTGCAATTTCCAAAGGGCACCACATAAAAGGATTTTCTCCTGTTAAGGAAAGTCTGGCAGAAAGTTTTGACAGAATTGACGAACTTCATAAAAAGGGAGCCGGATTTAGGGGAATTCAAACCGGATTTACAGATTTGGATAATGTTTTATCCGGTATGCAGCCATCTAACCTTCTTATTTTAGCGGCAAGGCCGGGACAGGGAAAAACGGCAATGGTTGTAAATATCGCACAAAATATTTCCGTAACACAAAAAATCGGCGTTGGAATTTTTTCCCTTGAAATGAGCCAGGAAGAATTAGTAGACAGGTTTTTGGTTGGACAGGCAGATGTTGATGCGTGGAGGCTTAAAACAGGAAAGCTTGCAGAGGCTGATTTTACAAAACTTTCAACTGCTATGGGAGAGCTTGCCGACGCGCCGATTTTTATAGATGACACGCCCGGAATTTCAATTTCCCAAATGCGGACAAAAGCTCGGAGACTGCAGCTTGAGCAGGATATAAAACTTTTAATTGTTGATTATTTGCAGCTTGCAGATCCGGGCAAAAGATACGATAACAGAGTTCAGGAAGTATCTATTGTTTCCCAGGGGTTAAAGAATTTGGCAAGGGAATTAAAAATTCCGGTTTTGGCTGTATCACAGCTTTCGCGTGCGGTTGAACATAGGGGAGAAAGAAAACCCCAGCTTGCTGATTTAAGAGAGAGTGGCGCAATAGAACAGGACGCAGATGTAGTAATGTTTTTATACAGAGCTGATACTGAATATACAAGTAACATTATTCCCACAAAACTGTCTGTTGCAAAACACAGAAACGGGCCGATGGGAGAAGTAGATTTACTTTTTAGAGGAGATAGGATAAGATTTTATAATGTGGACAAAAAAAGGGAGTCCGCCTGAACTTCCTTCAAAGCTTTTGGAAACTTTCGTTCACGCTTTGAAGAGCGTTTTTTGGCGGATCGGGAGGGGGTGAGTAACTGATGGATGATAATCAACAGCCGGGAGCAGGTATACCAGCAGACGGAGTGCAAACTCCTCCAGCTGATCAAGGAATGCAAGTTCCACCTGCACCACCGGCACCGGAACCAGCAGCGGTACCACCGGCTGAACCAGTAGGTGGAGAAGTTCCTCCGGCACCACCGGCTGAACCAGTAGTTCCAGCAGGCGAAGGGCAACCTGAGCCGGCAGAACCAACTCAACCAGGCCAGCCAAATCCTGCAACAGGAGGTGGATGGGGAGATCAAAA
>Ga0210057_1004570_pt1 | contig 18299 bp, 19 predicted proteins | sample CryGeyCG2114_010_2_FD_183968 | JGI IMG/M metagenome (GOLD analysis project Ga0210057, IMG submission 183968) | Groundwater microbial communities from aquifer - Crystal Geyser CG10_big_fil_rev_8/21/14_0.10 (SPAdes) (version 2) | ecosystem: Environmental > Aquatic > Deep subsurface > Groundwater ...
TGCTGAAACAGGAGAGAAAGTTATTAGTCCTGCATCTAGTTTAGGACAGGAAGCTTTAACTGAAACAATAAGTTATGTAAATCCCTGGATTTGGTTTGCAGTTGGAAGTATAGTTGCTATAATCGCTTTTATAATTTGGAACTGGAAGAGATTATAATTCTTATTTTAATTTTTCCTCTAAAATCTCTCTTGTAATAGAGAAATCGGCTCTTTTATTACTGGCTTTCATTATCTCCCCCATTAAGAAATTGAAAGCTGATTTTTCTCCTTGTTTATAATCAGAAACAGCTTGTTTGTTTTTGTTTAGAACTTTTTCTATTATCTTCTCTAATTCTGCTTTGTCTATAATCTTGGCGTCCTTTTTCATTTCGCTTGTGATTGCAAAACTTGAAGGAGCAAATTTGTTAAGAATTTGTTTTGCCTTTAATTCTGTCATCTCCTTCTTTTTTACTGCTTCTAATAACTGGATAAAATGTTCTGGTTGAATATTTACTTCTTCTAAAGTTTTTTTGTTGTAATTTAGAACTCTTAATAGTTCAATTGTAACCCAAGGCAAGACAAATTCAGCTGGTAGTTTGCTAGATATTTTTTCAAAAAATTCTACTAATTCAAAATTTCTATGCAAGATTTCTGCTTGTTTCTTGTCTAGCTTGTGCTTTTTTATTAATTTTTCAAGTTTTTCTTTTGGTGTTTCTGGCAAGCTTGCTTTTATGCTTTTTACTTCTTTTTCCTGCAATTTAATAATAGGCAAGTCTGGGTCTGGGATAAATCTGTAATCTTCTGCCTGCTCTTTTGTTCTCATTAATATAGTCTTATTCTTATTTTCATCGTATCTTCGTGTTTCCATTTTTACTTGTTCTATCTGTTGTCTGGCAATTTCTGCAGAAATTGCTCTCTTTATGTTTTCTATTGATGAAAGATTTTTTATTTCAACTCTTTCTTTAAAATTAGTTTTCTTTACAGAAATATTCACATCTGCCTTTATTCCTGCATTTTTATCAACTGCTTTTATATAGCTTAGAGTGAGAATAAGCTCATTCAACCAGTCTGTAACTTGTTCTGCATTTTCAAAATCTGGTTCTGTTACAATTTCTATTAAAGGCAAGCCTGAACGATTATAATCAATACAGCCTGTTTCTGGATTCCATTGAGCGGGATCTTCTTCTAAATGAATATCTCTAATCTTTATTTTTTCGAAAACTCCTTGTTCTGCTACTGGAACAGAATATGCTCCTGAAATTGTGTCTTGATATCCTTTTGGCAAGTCAGGCCAGTTGTAATGTTTTCTGTTCCATGCAAGACAACCTTCGGTTTTCTTGCTAATTTTCCCTTTATTAATTGTATTTATTTTGCAATTTAACATTAAAGCTATTTCTATTATCTTTCTGATGGCTTGTTCATTTGGCAGCATTGGCTTACTTCCTGCTTGTCCGGTACAAATCGGACACACGAAGGTGTTGGGCTTTATATTCTGTTTGGTAGTGTGCCTAACAGCCTTACATCTACAGAAAAGTTTCTCTTTTGTCTGCAAATAGCCGTGGATTTCTAAACCTATTTTTGCTTCTTGTTGCATGTTTATTCCAGATTGTTTTCTTTTATTAACTTATTTATTTTGTCTTTTATTTGATTATAAAAAGATTTTATATCTTCTGCTTCTTCTATTGATATTTCTTCTCCATAATATTTTGAACCATTTTTTTTATACCTAAATTTATCTAGTTTTTCAATAGTATATATGTCAAAATTCTTCTTTGATAAATATGCTATAGGAGCTTCATGGGAGGTTGTTTTATATCCTTCTTTTAAGAGAAAAGCCAGCAGAAAATCTCTTATTGCATCATATATATTCTCAAAAACAAATTTTGGAAGCTTTTCTATTTTCAGCAATTCAACATCTTTTAATCTGCTTTTTCCATCTCTTACAAGTTTTTTTGCTCTCTGAATATCTGGAAATGACCTTTTTACTATTCCCTGCTTTAGATAGCTATCAAAATCTTCCATTTTATTTTTTATTTATTGCTCCATATAAAACTATTCCATTTATAAAATTTATATAAAATTCTTCTGACATTTGTTTGTAGTCAGTTATTATAACATGGACTTTTCTTTTCAGAAAATCTTCAAATTTTTTTAGGCTAATAGTTTCGTAATCTTTTTTAGAGACAGCTACAATGTCTATATCACTATCTTCTATGTCTTCTCCTCTAGAATAACTTCCAATTATTACAACTGCTTCTGGCTGGAATTTCTCTTTTATAATATCAATAATTCTTGAATCATAAATTTGCTTTAAGTTAAATATTTTCTTTCTTATTACTGCTTCAGGATTTCCTAAATTAAAGAATATTTCTGTAATGTGTTTCTTTTTTTCCACTACCAAAATCCCTTCTTTAATTAGTTTTTTGCTTATGTTTATTATTGTATTTGGATTTAACTTTGTTATCTTTGCCAGCTCTCTTATATGGAACTTGTAAGTGGGTTTTGCGAAGATTTGCTCTAAAAAGATTTCTTCATTATTGTTCATTTTTTTATACATTTGTATTATATTTTATACAGATGTATAATTATTTATACTATTTAAATGTTGTGGTTGTTTATATATTCTAAAAATCTCCAAAATTGCGGCCAGCTCTTATTGACGCAATCTGGAAAAGAAAATTTTGCATTTTTATTTTTTAATTTAGAAAGCAGGGCAATTGCCTGAATAACTCTGTGGTCTTTTGAATCAATTTCTTCTCCATTTTCAAGTTTTTTTATCTGATTTTCCATCTCTTCTAATCTATCGCTTTCATGCCCTCTTAATTCAGGCCATCTTTTTTCTCCTTCTTCTCTATTAATCAAATTAAAGGCTCTAGCAAAACAATAATCATCTTGCTGTTTTGGTTTAAAATCTGTCTTTCCAATTGTTAGCAGGTCAAGAAAAGATTCAGCTTGAGATAATAAAGTTTCATCATATCTCATTTCACAAGAACATCCAATCTTCCTAACTTTGTTATAATGACTTATTGCTTCTTTACTTAAATTGAGAAAAAAATTATCTGGGATATTCTCCTTGCTTCCTGTTAAAATAGATGCACTAGCCCATTGAGGAGTATTATTGTCTAATTCGAGCAGCTTATCAATTGGCCAGTTCACAATGTCTGGATTATCACAGATTTTCCTATTAATTAGCGTTTTTTCTTTGATGAATCTTTTATTCAGCTTGAATTTCCATGAAGCAAATTGCAAAAGTCTAAACAAAGCTCCAGATTCTTCGACATTATGCTCGTTCTTATTCTGCCATTCTTTTGATATTTTAATCATTGCTTTTAAATCATCTCCAATATCTTTTCTGTTTTCAATCAAAGGGATAAAACATCTTGTATTATTGATTATATCTAAAAAGCCAAGTCTTACACTCCAATATTTAGATAAGGGGATTAATTTTTTTTCAATTAGCTTACACCTGTCTTGCATAAAGATTCTAAAGTTAGAATATTTTTAATTGTTATGCTTGCCATAAATCATACACAGAATAAATACTTTTTGATGTTAAATTTTTTGCTCTTTTTATTACCTCAGTTAAAAACTCTTGAAGATATTCTGGAATATTTTTAGCTGGATTATAATCTACCTCTATACTATTTGCTCCCTGTTGGGCTAATACAGCTGCTCTATGATTCCCATCTGAAATTAATAATCCAGAAGAAGTTTCCCATACTTGAGGCATACCCAAACCTTTAATTTGCTCTGGAGTTAATGTTTCAAGAAATGAAACAGTTTCCTGTCTTAAGGTATCAGTAGGTTGTAAATCTTCTATTCTTACTTGCTTGGCTGGCATAATTGTTAGTAGTTAGATTATTTTATAAAGTTTTCTGATGGATAGTTTTTTATATTCTCAAATGTTAGTTGATTTATGGAAGGCAAACTAGGAGATAAAGTAAAAATAAGTACAGTAAAAGAGACTATAGAAGGAACTCTTTTGGAAAGTCCTGATGCTGATTTGTATCTGATTAAGTTAAAATCAGGTTATAATATAGGAATAAAGAAAGAAGATGTTGTGAATATTGAGACATTAAAGCAAGAAAAGAAGAAAGAGAAGAAAGAATTAGGAATTAAGCAAAATTCAAAACTGCCGAATGTTGACTTGATTATTACAGGAGGAACAATATCTTCAAGATTAGATTCTGAAACAGGAGCTGTTTCTTGGCTTACAAGTCCCGAACAGCTGTTTAAGTTTTATCCTGAGATTTTTGAGATAGTAAATGTAAGGAAAATAAAAATTCCTTTTATGAAAGCTAGCGAGAATATGGATTATTTAGACTGGAAAGAAATCGCTAGGAATGTTTATGAGAGTTTAAATGATTCTGAATGCGAAGGAGTTATTATAACTCATGGAACTGATTTTTTACATTATACTTCTGCTGCTTTATCTTTTTTTCTTCCTAACTTGAATAAACCTGTTGTATTAACTTATGCTCAGAGAAGTTCAGACAGAGCTTCAAGTGATGCATCTTTAAATTTGAAATGTGCAGCTTATGCAGCAATTTCTGATATAGCCGAAGTTATGTTAGTAGGGCACGCTAATGAGAATGATGATTTTTGTTATGCTCTATTAGGAAGCAAAGTAAGGAAAATGCATTCTTCAAGAAGAGATGCATTTAAACCTGTGAATATTAAGCCAATTGCAAAAATTTTTTCTGATGGCAAGATTGAGAAAATTATAGGAGGGAAATTAAGGAATAATGGAAAAGTAAAATTGGATGATAAGTTTAATGACAAAATTGCTTTAATAAATTTTTATCCCGGGATGGATGCTGAAATTTTTGACTTTCTTGGAAGATATGAAGGTATAGTAATTGAAGTTGCTGCATTAGGACATTTAGCTATAGATGAAGCAAGAAAAAACCTACTTCCTAGCATCAAAAAAGCAATTGATAATGGTTTGATAATTTGTGCTGCTCCACAGACAATTTATGGGAGATTAGATCCTCTAGTTTATTCTCCTGGTAGGAAATTAATGAAAACAGGGATTATTTTTTTGGAAGACATGTTGCCAGAAACAGCTTATGTAAAATTAGGATATGTACTTGGTCATCGCGAATGGAAGAGCAAGATTAAGGAGAAAATGCTGGAGAATATTTCTGGAGAGTTAAATAATAGGTTGGAGGAGTAAAAATAAGAAAATGAAAGTTATGGGGGTTACTATTGCTTTGATTTTAATGTTAGTTTTAATTGTTGGCTTGCTAATTTTTTTAAGAGGAAGTGAAGATGATTGGATAAAAGATTCTAGAGGAGTCTATATTAAGCATGGAGTTCCTGCTTCTACTCCTGATTATGTAAAAGAGCAGCAAGACGCAATTAATTGCGCTTTAAACTTGTATCAAGAAAAGAAATCAGGAGGAATGCAGTTTAATAGCCAATGTCTTGGTGTTTGTGAAAATTATGCTGTGGATATAGTTCATGTTCCTAGGAATGATGAGGATAATCAAGAAGAAAATCAATGTTCTATCTATAGAGATAGAATTGTAACTAAGTTTATTGAATTAGATAAGGAAGGGAATATAGTTAGAGCTGCATAGGCATAAAGCTTAAACCATATTCTTTTTCGATATAAACTGTTTCAAAATTAGCTATAATCTGAAACTTGTTCTTCATTTCTTTCATTATCTTATGGAAATCATTATAATCTTTAACTTCAAACTCCAACTCTAGATCCCATGGCCCTATACTTTGAGAAACTCCCAGAATATTTTGGAGAGAATAACAGTATTCTAATAATTTATTTTCTTGTTCACTAGTCTTGTTTTGATAGTATACAAAAGCTTTGCAATAATTTATTCCTAATTTCTCTCTATTCAACCCAATTCTAAAAGTTCCAATTATACCTTTTTCTTTTAATTTTTTTATTCTTTGGATTATTAAACTACTTGAAATTCTTAATTTTTCTGCTATTTCTATTATCGGCGTTATTGCATCTTTATTAAGAATTTCTAAAATATTCTTATCAGTTTCATCAATTTTTGCTCCTAAAACTTTTCCACCAAGGAGCCAGTAGATATTTTCCTGTTTGTTTTTAAGGAGCCATTTTCTGTGATGTAAGGTTGCTTTATTGAATACTGTTATTCCTCTTTCTGATACATATTTGCTGTATTTGTTCATGAACTCATTAAGAGTTTTATTAAACTCTTCTATATTTTGAGAAATAATTGCGAAAATTAAGTTCCATCTCCCTGAACAGGAGATAACCCAAATAACATTTTCCAGCTTTGATAAATAAGTCCACATTTCATCTTCCTTTTCTTTTGTTAGAGCCTTAAAATTTAAGTATATTTTATGGGCAGCATAACCTAGTTTTGCAATATTGATGTGAGGGTAAGAAGAAGTTATTATTCCCTCTTCTTTCAACTTATTAATCCTGTAATTTACCACTTGTTTACTTATTCTTGTTTTTCTTCCTATTCCTGCGTCAGATTGTCTGCTGTTTAAATCTAATTGATTCAAAATTTTCCAATCCTTCAAATATAATTTAATAGCCATAATTTGACATAATTAACTACAGTTTATAAATATTTTCATTTTGACAAAAATTATTATAGAAATTTATATTATCATCACAATTCTAGAAATATGATGGGGAATAAAATGGAATACAATGGAATGAATGTCTATGGAAGCCCCGAGAAAGTTAGTGTTAGTTATAACCCTGAAATTTGGAATTTGTCAAGACAAGATAAGGGATTTTTAGAATTAGTAGTTGCTGAAGCACAAGAAGGACGAGTTGAAAAAAGACATGCTTCTGCAACAGATCATGCAGATAATGTAAGCCACTAACTTTTCGGTTTTCTATGGATAAGAGGTGAGAGGATCACCTATGAAAGTTAGTTTAGTTAGACTAAGGGATAGAAGAACAAGTGATGTCTTAGATTTTCCTATTGTAGAAAGTCTAGGGCTGGGTTATTTGGGATCTTACCTAAGAGCAAGAGGGTATAATGCTGAAATTATTGATGAAGAAGTAGAAGATGTTTCTAGGGATGATGTTTTAGAAAAATTATCAAGTTCGGATTTAATTGGATTTACTGCAACAGCAAGACCCCAAATTTATAGCGTAATAGAAGTTTCTAATGAATTGAGAAATAGAGGATATAAAAGGCATATTACTGCTGGAGGACATTTTCCTACCTTTATGTTCAAAGAACTATTAGAAAATTCTAGTTTAGACTCTGTTGTTTTGTATGAAGGAGAAGAAACTTTAGCAGAACTTGCAAAGGCGATTTGTGATGGAAGAAATTTAGAAGGAGTTAAAGGATTGGCCTTTAAAGAAAGTGGAAGTGTTAGGAAAAATCTCCTTATGCCGCTTATAGATAATCTTGATACCTTACCATTTCCAGCAAGAGATCTAACTGGAATAGTTATAGAAAAAGGAGGACTGCCTGTCATCTCTTCTAGTAGAGGCTGTTATAATAGATGTTCTTATTGCACTATCAGCTCTTTTTATGGTGATCCTCCAGGAAGGCAATTTAGATTAAGAAGTGCAGAAAATGTTTCAGAGGAATTAAGAAACTTAAAAGCAAGATTTCCAAATCTTCAAGATATTTGGTTTGTTGATGACAATTTTGTTCAAAAAAGAGAGCAGGGATATAAAAGAACAAGAGAGATTTGTGAAACGTTAAAGCAATTAGGGTTAAAGTTTGACATCTATCTTAGAGCAGATGATGTTAACGAAAGAGTATTGAGACTGATGAAAGATGCTGGATTAAGATCTGTTTTTGTTGGTGCAGAAGCAGGGACTGATAAAACCTTAGAAGATATTTTTAAAAAAAGAACAAGTGTTGAACAGACAAAAAGAGCTATAAGATTATGCAGAGAGTTTGGAGTAAATGTTGACCCTGGTTTTATTATGTTTCATCCTTGGTCTACTATGCAAGAAATAGGAGAAAATATAAGATTTTTAGAGGAAGTTGGAGAATATACCCCTTATGGAATTGCTAGTTTTCTTACAGCGTATAGATTTACTCCTATAGGCAGAGAAATGCTATCTGGAGAAAGGCCGTATAAACACCCAAGATTTCAAGTAAGAGACCCTTTACAAGATGATGTGCCTTACGAAATTCAAGATTTTAGGGCAGAAGCTCTTTTGGATTTAACATTAAAAGCCTTTCAAGGATTTAAAGAGTTGCCTAGAACTCTAAGAAGATTAAAATCAGAAGCAAGGAGAAGAAATGATGATATTCTATTTAAACTTCATGCCAGTACAGTTAAGTATTTTAGTGAAGTTTCAATGCATTATTTTAAAGAGTTATACGGCTTTTTATCACAAGAAAATCTACAAGGTATCCAACAACATTTTGAAAAAATTTCTTGGCAAATAGAAAATTCTACATCTGCAACAGCAGGATTGATAAATTTGGTTTTAGAATCCAAAAATAAAAAAAGAAAATTACTTGCCTTTGAATTCTAAGTTAACTCCTCCTATCCAGCTTGCCAATAAGTTATAGACAAATGCTAAAATTATTCCTGCTACGAAATACATTATGCCATTAAGAATAGGTAAGACTATTATAGATTTATAACCTAAAGTAGTTATTGTTGTTGGAAGTTGTGTTCCTAGACTAGCAAGTAAATCTGATTTTGAGTAGATAAATGATAAAAGCAATCCTGAAATTAAACCATATATAACCCCAAATAAGCCTGCTATTTTTGCTAAACTTAAAATTCCTACTTTCTTAAGCTCCATTTTACCTCCTTTGTTGTTTATGTGAGTTTTTTATTGGTTTTTAAGTTTTCCATGATTATATTGTAACCCAACAATAGTAACAGATAGAAAGATTTATAAATTGCTTTTTATTGATTTTGTTATGGCAAGAGGAGAAATCTTAAAATTTCAATTTAGACCCTTAACTTTGGATGATAAGCTTACAAGAGACGGTCTTGAGGCAGTTGGAACTTTGACTGGGGTAGAACCTTATTGTGTCGTTGGTGGAATTGCTGTGCAATCTTATCTTCCGACAAGCTGTAGAAGACCAACTTCTGATATTGACCTGTCTGTAGTAAGAGCTATGAATTATGCTGATTTTAGAGAACTTGTAAGACCTGTTGAGCAATATTTGAAAGATCATCGTTATAATGTTAGAGAAAGAAAGCATTCTAGAACTTACAAACTTGAAATAGAAAGTTCAGAGGATCCTGAAGAAAGATTATTAATAGAGTTTTCCAGAAGAAATGGACAAAGTTTTGAAGAAGCAAGAAAGAGATTAGAAAGAGAATTGCAAAATGCTAAAAAGAAAATTCTAGAAGAAAGAAGCTCTACTTATGTTGTAGCTTCCCCAGAAGATGTTGCTGTTCCAAAACTAGTAAGGACAGTTAATTCTATTACTAGACGGCCTGAAATGAGGAGACATCTTCCTAGAGAGAAAAGACCTTTTTCAGATGAACATATAAAAAAGAGATTGGGTTTTATTGCTCATCTAAGAGATGATGCTGTTTTAACTCCCGGGAATGTTGAATTAGCAGAAGAGTTAAGATTAGTGTCAGATATTTATGATATAAGAATTTTATCTGAACTTACTGGATTTAATACTCCTTATTTTATAGAGGCTTGCAGAGATTGGAATACATTACAAAGAACGCCAGAGAGAGATTTGGTTTTTGAAGCAACCTTACCAGAACATATTTTAAACCAAAAATAAGTAAACTTTAATAATCTGTTTTCTTTCTTTTATTTATGGCTGAAAAAGAAATTAAAGCAGGTTTGGAGTGTCATCAGCAACTAGATACTAAAAAATTATTCTGCAATTGTCCTAGCTTGTTTAGTCGAGTTAGATGAAATAGGAAGGTATTTAAACTAAGAAATTCTTATTATCTTATGTTTGACGTATATAATCCAGAGTTTGCTTACTTTATAGGAAATTTTATGGCTGATGGCTCTTTTTATATTACAAAAAGGAAAAATAGTCAGGAGTATAGATTTGAATTTGTAGATGGCTCTCCTTACGAGAGTGAGTTAAAATATTCATTTATGCATATAAAATTAATTCAACATTTCTTAAAGGATTTGTTAAGAAAGCAAATAGGTAATATAAGACAAAGAGGCAATAGGTTTGTATTAAGTTTTAGAAATAAAGAACTAGCAGATTTTTTTATTAATCACCTTAAACTTTCTCCAGGTGATAAATCAAGAATTATAGACATTCCCCACATTTATAGAAACTCTAAATATGAAAAAGATTTTTGGGTAGGTTATCTTGATGGAGATGGCTCTATTGCAAGAAAATCTAATAAAGTATCTATTGAATCTATGAGCCCAAAAATTATAGATTCCTTTTCATATTATTTAACAAGAAAAGGAATATTTTTTTCAAAATATTCCTCTAGAAGAGGGAGTGATTTTTCTTATGTTATTGTTATAAGAAGCGTTTCATTTAAAGATTTTGCTAATAAAATAGGTTTTAGGCACCCTTTAAAATCAAGATTGCTAAAGAAGAAAATAACCAAGCCCTCATTTTTTGTTAATAACTCATTAAAGCAAAGTTTTCCTATTAATACTGTGATTGATTATACTAAAATATTTGATAGCTCTGTTTTTGTTGTTTGTGGTAGTAAACTTGTAGAGAAAAATGTACCAAAAATGAAGAATAAAAATGTGAAATTTATAGCTTTATTTTTCAACAAAACAAATAAACTTAGTTTATTAAAAAAGATAAATCAATATAGATTTAAGAAAAGCAAGGGTTCTATTAACTCCGTTAGACTTCCTTTGTTATGGAGTGAAGAACTTCTGAAAATAGCCAAATTTGTTAGAATAAGGAATAGTGGAATTTCTTTTTCGAAAAGATATACCGAGTCTTTTAACGAGGACTATAATTTGATTCTACAAAGTGTAGAAAGATTATTTGATATTAAACCCAAATATACTTGTAAAAATGAACCTCTATTCTGCAGTGGAGTTTTGGCAGACTTTTTCAAGTACATATTAAACTAAAAAAGAAAACTATAAAAATGCCTAGGCAATCTTATTAAAATGGAAAAAATTGAATTGAAATGTGGTCTTGAAATACACCAACAAATAGATAGTCATAAACTATTTTGTAATTGCCCATCAATAATCAGACAAGATAGCCCCGATGTCATAATCAAAAGAAAACTGCATCTTGTGGCAGGAGAGACAGGAGAAGTTGATGTTGCTGTAGAATTTGAAGCTGCTAGAGAAAGAGAGTTTACTTATCAAGGGTATTCTGACTCTACATGTTTGCTTGAATATGATGAAATGCCACCTTATGAGATTAATGAGGAAGCTTTGAAAATAGCATTACAAATTTCCTTATTATTAAATTGCGAGATTATTCCTTATACTCAGATAATGAGAAAAACAGTAATAGATGGAAGCAATACCTCTGGCTTCCAAAGAACTGTTTTGATAGCTAGAAATGGATGGGTTGAGACTGAATTAGGCAGAATAGGAATTCAATCAATTTGTTTAGAAGAAGATGCTGCCAGAATTATTTCTCAGGAAAAAGATAAAGTTGTTTATAGATTAGATAGATTAGGAATTCCTCTTGTTGAAATTGCTACTAGTCCCGATATTAGGAATAGCAAGCAAGCTAGAGAAGTTGCTTTAAAATTAGGAGATATTTTGAGAGCTTGTAAAGTTAAGAGAGGATTAGGAACTATTAGACAGGATGTAAATATTTCTGTTAGTATAGATGAAAAGTGGGGGGAGAGAATAGAAATTAAAGGCGTACAAGAACCCAAATTAATTGAAAAGACAATTGAATTAGAAACAGAAAGGCAAATTAGCTTAATTAAAAAAAATAAATCAGAAGCTGAAGTAAGAAAAGCTGAAGAAGATGGAACTACTACATTCTTGCGTCCTCTTCCTGGAAGAGCAAGGATGTATCCTGAAACTGATTTGCCTTTATTGCATATTTCTCGCGAGAAAATAAATGAAGCTAAGAAAGAACTACCTAAATTAAGAAGTGAGATAAGAGATGAGTTAAGAAAGCATGGTTTGCATGAAGAGTTAATAAAAATATTAGTTAAAGAAGGAAAACTTGAAGATTTCACAGAATTGATTGGGGTTTATAATAAGCCCGATTTGATTGCTAAAATGTTAAGTGTATGGCAAGCTGATATTGCTGTAAAGTTGAATAAAAGCAAGGAAGAGGTAGGAAGAAAATTGACTTTAGATATTTTAGAGACAATTTTGCAAGCTGTTCAATCTGGCAAGATTTCTGAAAATGAGATTTATGATGTTATGCAAGAAGTTGCTTCAGGAAAAGATGTTAAAGAGGCTGTAAAAAGAGAGAAAATTGAGAATTTAGAAGAGAAAATTTTAAAATTAATTAAAGAAAAACCAGGATTATCAGTTAATGCATATATGGGTTTAGTAATGAGTAAGTTTAGAGGGAAGGTGAATGGAAAAGAGGTAGCAGAAATACTTAAAAGATTAGTTAAATAATTTTATGTATTATCAGGGTATTTTCTTTCTTTTAAAAAATAAAATTTCTTTCTCTCCGCTACTAAATCTCTCAAAATCATAGTCTTTTAGAATAATCTTAAATGCATCTATGCCTTCTGCTACAATTTTGGCTGCCGACTTAAAACCAGAAATAATAAATATTTTAGGAGAATGGGAACTAACCTTTATATCAGCATTTTTTATTATGTCGGATTTGTTACTGGTGCTTAAAACAAAGATTGTATATTTTTCTATATTTTTTAAGATTTGTTCAATATCTTCTGTAAGTTTTTCTATAGAAATTAATTCTTCTAAAAGAATTGAAACATATCTGTTTAGCACTCCATTTGTAACAAATTCAGCTATATGTAGCCCCCCCACATCATATTTTCTTAAAATTTTATCTCTTAAATTCTGAAGTCTCTCTTTATCAGTCTCTAATTTTCTTAATGTTAATCCCAATCTTACTAGAAATAAAAGATTTTTATCTTTGATATAAATCTCGTAAAATTTGGCCTCTCCAGAACGATATTGCTCTCTGACAATTTCGATTGTCTTCTCTTCTTCTATAAAACCAAGTTCTTTATTCTTTAATTTCTTTAAAAAAGAGCCAATCTTCTCAATTGATAACTCTAAGAATCCTTTTGTAGCTCCTTCAGCAATATCTGAAATTGGGCTGTCAGAAGACATCTCCAAACTCCTCAATATAAGAGGCGATACTTAGTTCATTGTCATCTAGTATTATCTCGCTTCCAGGGAGTATTACCATATTATCTAGTTTTACAGGAATATCAGCATATTTGTCAATAACTTTTTTACCTTCTAAATTTAAGACAAATTCTCCATCAGAACCATAGCCGAGTTCTTTTAATAAGAGAAGTTTAGAATTCAAAGAAACATTTTTTAAAGATATTAATTCCATTTTTACCTCTCAATTTTATAAATTTTAGAAGAGCCCATTATTTATAAACCTTACTCATTTCAAGCTTTCCTCTACAATTTTTATCTCTTCTGGAGTTAAGTTGTATAGCTTATAAACTTCTTCATCTATTTCCCAGTTTGTTTGTTTGATTTGCTGTTCTATTCTTTCTTTTTCGTTTCCTGCTATTTTCTCGTCATGATATTTTTTCTGGAGAAAGAGCATTTGATTTACTAGCTCGATTATCTTCTTCTGAGTTTTTTCTGGAATATTTTTGGGAATTGGAAATGATGCCAATTCTTTTACTTTAAATTGAGGGAATAATCCTCTTTGCAACTTACCGAACTTATTTACAAACCAGTAACTTATTAATTTTGAGTTTAAGATAGCTAAAATAAATGATGAAGAATACTTCTTGAATTTATAAATTATCATACTATTAATATCATTTAATAAATTTTCTTTTACTAAAATAGCATTTATACAATAGGGTAATTTAGAGGGTATTTGCCTAACTAGTATTCTTTCATTACTAAATAAATCGAATATCCTTGGCGCCGCTAAGCATCTACCATATTTTAAATATAAACCACTCCAACCCAAATAATATCTTCGTACATCTTTTCCTTCCAAATACCTATAATATGATTTATCTTTTTGAATATTAGAATGATAGATTCTATTAACTTTCATAGAATCTGTTTGTTTGGGGTTACCCTTACCAGTTTCATATGCCTTTAACCCGGCTTTAATTGTTGAAAGTTCTTCTAATCTATCTGAAACGGATTCAACTTTTTCTATTATTTTACTACCTTCTTTATTTTTTAAGGAAGAAATATTGATTATTTTGTCCTTGAAATCGCTAGAATTATATTTACCAAAAGATTCTAGTTTTTGTTCTCTCATTTCAAATAAAGAAATATTATCTGACTTGTCTTTGCTAAAAATTAAAATACCCGTGTCCACACTAGCTTCTGAAAAAACTTTATCAAATATATTTATTATCAGAATTCCTGAAGAATTACTTATAATAAACTCTCTAAATTTAGAAAAGGTGTCTATTGTCAGCCAGTTATTTGGTATTATAAATCCAAATTTCCCTTCTTTTTTTAACAGATTGTAGCTCAATTCAACAAATAGCCCATAAGTATTCAGTTGATAGCTTTGTAGTTTATATCTGTCATAATAATATTTCTTTTCTTTATCGCTAAATTTTTGACTTCTTGCGAAAATATAAGGAGGATTCCCCACAACAACATCAAAACCTCCGGATTTGAAAACATCTGGGAATTGAGCTTCCCATTTGAAAGCTTTGTCTGAAACAGAAGAGTCATCAATCAAGCTATTTCCATTTTTTATGTTATCTTTCATATTAGGCAAAACTCTTTTTCTTGTTTCTCTTGTTTCTTCTTCTAATAATTTTAACAGCAAATTTAACTGCGTCAATTCAACTGCTTTTTCATCTAAATCAACACCATAGATACATCTTGTTAATATTGTTATTTTTTGAGCTAAATTTAATCTTCCATCATAATTTTTAAAAGTGGGGTTATTGGATTTTTCTCCTTTTTTTATTAGTTCTTCAATTTTATTACAAACCTTACCAAAAGCCTTAATTAAAAAACTACCAGAGCCACAAGCAGGGTCTAAAATTTTAACATCTAAAATCTTATCAATTGATTTATTTTTGATATACTCTCCAACACTATTTTTAACAATATAATCAACTATGTAAGAAGGAGTATAATAAATACCCATCTTTTTTCTTTTATCATGCCCGTTTTCTAATTTTACTCTTTTTTCTGTTCCTCTTAGAACAACTCCTAAATATTGCTCGTAAATACTTCCTAATAAATCTACAGGAATTTCATCAAACATATATCTTTCTTGATTATCTTGTGTTCCATAATAAAGTCCTCTTACTACCCTTATTAACTCGTCATCACTAAAAGCCCCCTCTTTTTCTAGTAACCCTTGAGAAAATAACTTGGAATTATAAGTGTTATCAAATCTTAAAAATTGTTCTTTTAATAATGCCCATAAATTCTTATCTGTTATTCCTTTTTTAACATCTTCAACAATCTTTAAAAGAAAATCCTTGCCTTCTAATCCTCTGTCCTCAACAGAACGCATAAAAATTAGTCTGTCAATCAAAATTTGAACAATCTCATCAATTTGAAAGTTAGATAAATAAGCCCTTTTATTTTTCAAATCTTTAGAAAGCCACTCTCTAAACTGCAACAAATCTTTTAATATTGTTTCATCAATCGGTTTAATCAATCTTTTATCTACATTTTTAAGAAGTTTATTAATCTCTTCTTTTTCAAAACTTTCCTTGGATAAAAGCCACAATCTATCAAATTGACTGATAAAATCTTCATAATTTAACCATAAGTATCCTTTACCATCTTTTAATAGATTGCTATCTATGTTTTTTATGTTAGATAAAGCATGATAAACTCTAATTTGTTTAAAATTAGTTAAAATAGCAAATTTTATGTTCTTGTGGTGAGCATAAGAAACAACTTGTCTTCCTTCTTCTTCAGATAATCTAACACTTACTTTTTTCGCTTCAATTACACATTTATCTTGATTACCTATTCTTAAAATATAATCTGCTTTTCCCTTCAAAACTCTTTCTTCTCTTTCTGCATCTTTACGCATATCCCACCCAAGAGCTTCAAATAAAGGGTCAATAAACTCCGATTTTATTTGATTTTCAGATTTATTATTAATTTCCTCTTTTTGATATACCAGAAATTCGTCTATTAATTTTTTTATTTTTTCCTTTGCTTCTTCTCTTGTTATCATAAAGCTATACAAAACTTCAAGTTTATTAAGCTTTTCTTATGTCAGAGAAATTAAACTGCAACTTTTAGGTTGCAGACATTTGCAAAGCAAATGTCAGAATTTCTCTGAACATCCAAAAAACTCACAAACCACACACTTTAGCGTGTGGTAAACTCATCAGAGTTTTTTTGATAATAAGCGAGCCCGACAGCAGGAGGGCGAGCGTGAGGTTTATAAATCTCTATCTTGTTATTTAGTTATGGAACGCAGCTATATAGAAGAAGTATTGAAAGGAAAAAAAGAGAACGTTCTTGTAAAAGGATGGGTGCATGAATCAAGAGATTTGGGAAAAATCAGATTTCTTTTATTAAGAGATATGTCAGGAATAATACAGATTACTTCTCATAAAGATAAAGCTAATGAAAAGATATTTGAGTTGATGAAAAAAGTTAATAGAGAATCTGTTTTAGGAATAGAAGGAAAAGCTGTAAAAAGTAAACAAGCTCCTGGAGGAATAGAAATTGTTCCTGAGAAAATTGGAATTATAAGCAAGGCAGAATCTCCTTTGCCTATTGATGTCTCTGATTTTTCTAAAACAGAATTGCCAAAAAGGTTAGATTACAGGTTTTTGGATTTTCACAGAAGAAAAGTCCAGGCTATTTTTAAAATTCAGTCAGAAATAGCAAATTCATTTAGAGAGTTTTTTTATAAAAAAGGATTTGTTGAGATGCAACCCCCTTGTATTATTTCTGCTGCTTCAGAAGGAGGGACAGATTTATTTCCTGTTCAGTATTTTGAGAAAAAAGCTTTTTTAGCTCAATCGCCACAATTATACAAACAGATGTTAGCTTGCTCTTTAGAAAAAACTTTTATGATTACTCCTGTATGGAGAGCTGAAAAGCACAATACAATAAGACATATTAATGAAATAAGACAAGCAGATATTGAGATGGCTTTTTCTGGGCAAGAAGAGGTGATGAAAGAGTTGGAAGAAGTTGTTGTTTATATCGTGAAAAAAGTTCTTGAAAAATGTAAAAAAGAGTTAGATATTTTAGATATAGACTTAAAAATTCCTAAGGCTGTTTATTTGAGTTATGAAGATGCGATAAAAAAAGTAAAGGGAAAATTTGGAGATGATTTTTCTCCTGAACAAGAGAAAAAGTTATGTGAGATTTATTCTAACAGCATAATATTTACTCATTCTTGGCCCTCTGCATTAAAACCTTTTTACATCATGCCTAAGGACGGTAAGGTTGATAGCAAGTTAAGTGAGGGATTTGATGCTTTATATGGGGGAATTGAAATTTGTTCTGGTGGACAGAGAATTCATATTCCTAGCTTATTGATTGAAAGATTAAAAGCTAAGAAGTTAAATCATAAGAACTTTGAAGGTTATATCGATTCGTTTAGATATGGTAGTCCTGGGCACGCGGGCTGGAGTATAGGTTTAGAAAGATTAACAGGTGTAATATGCAAGCAGGAAAATATAAGAGAAGTTACAATGTTTCCTAGAGATAGAGATAGGTTGACTCCATAAGGTTTATAAGGCTATTTTTTCATTGATTTTAGTCCAGCTAAATTCTTGGATGATTCTAAAATGATAGAGCTTTTACTTATAAACTCAGATAAAAACATGAATTTACTAGCCGAGCAGCTTTTAAGAGAGCATGAATATGATTTGGATAAGGTTTTCTATGTTACAGATCATGAACAAGCATATTCAGAATTAGATAGATTAGATAATCAGGGGAGCAAGGCTCTCTTAGTAGTATCTTCTGAATTATTTAGCAATGGAAGATATGAATGTACTTCTGATATAGTAAGGGCTGCTTTGGGTAAAAAACATTATGTTTTGATATTCTCTGGAAAAGAGCGCGAGCGATTATCTCTTGATTTACAGAAAATGATTAGTTTAGGTGCTTCTTATGTCCAAAGAAATCCAACTAATGTTTCTGACCCAAAAGTATTTTATGATATGTTAAAAGTGCCTTTTATTGATCGTCTTTGTAGAATATTGAAAGAGCATATAAACAAAGCTGAAAAATAGTCTTTCTTTTTTAGTAATAAACTCAAATGAGCTTTGCGTACTAATTCACTTCTTATGAGATTTATAGAACTGAAAAACCTCTAATATGTGTTTGGTGTTGCCCAAAT
>Ga0210057_1004571_pt1 | contig 18297 bp, 25 predicted proteins | sample CryGeyCG2114_010_2_FD_183968 | JGI IMG/M metagenome (GOLD analysis project Ga0210057, IMG submission 183968) | Groundwater microbial communities from aquifer - Crystal Geyser CG10_big_fil_rev_8/21/14_0.10 (SPAdes) (version 2) | ecosystem: Environmental > Aquatic > Deep subsurface > Groundwater ...
CACTGTCCTTTTTGAGTGATTCAATTACCCGGTCAAATTTAAACCTAGGCGTGAATTTTGTTTTGGGCATGTTGATACTCCAACTAAATATTTTCTAATATTTTAGAGTACCAAATCTTCCTATGATTGTGGTTTAGTATATCCAGGACTGATCAGAATCTGTTAGTGCCTTGTGAAGGGTGTTATTCATACGATGTTCTTGAGTTTGGGTGGACAAAGATACATGAAGCGGAAGGGATTAGTGCGATACAGCTGTTTAATAGTTTAAAGGCACTGCAAACGGGTGTACAGATGACGAGGTTGGGTTGCGTTGTAAATGGACAGAAGACTCAATTAACAATTGAACGTCCAGATGATGTGGGGGGTAATTGGGTGGTGTTGGGGTTACAACTGCCAGCAGGTGAGGGGTTAGTGGAGTTGGCGGTTGAGGGAGGTGATTTGTAAGTTGCAGTGAATAAAGCTGTGCATGGGTGGGTGTAGTGATAGTGGGGTTTTGTGTGGTGGAGGTAACTGCAAAATTGGAGAAAAGTGGTAGGATAGGGGAAATCTGGAGGGGGAGAAATGATGGATAAATTGAAGCAAATGATGAGAAAGTGGTGGGTGGGAGGAGTAGTGGTGCTGGTGCTGCTGGGGGCTGTGGGTGGGGCGTATGTGGCGATGCGATCGAAACAAGTGTCAGAGCCGAACATGGTGGAGGCAATTCCTGAGGAGATGGTAGCGGCAGCACCGAAGGTGAAGGTGGAAGTGTTGACTGGAGTGGTGGAGGTGCAGGGGCCGGGAGAACAAGGGTTTGTGGTGGTGTCTGGTGAGATGGAGGTGCCAGTGGGAACAGTGGTGCGGACTGGTGATGATGGGCGAGGGCAGGTGGTGTACCCCAACGGGACGGTGATTAGAGTGGATTTTGGTTCGGAAATGGCGGTGGAGAAGTTTGTGCAGGAGCCGTTTAATGTGTTGGTGAAGATTGATCGGGGCAGAGTGTGGTCGCGAGTGGCCAAGCTATTGGGCAAGGAGAGTTTTGAGACAGATACGGGAACGGTGATTGCGTCGGTGCGGGGGACCAGTTATGGGCATGCGATTATGAGTGACGGGCGGGATACGATAATTGTGGCCCGGGGAGAGGTGAACAATGAGTGTGTGGATGGAGAGACAGGAACATCTTTAATGGTGGGGGAGAAGGTGAGCATGGGGTGCACGGCGGGTGAAGTGCCGGGACCTCGACTGCTAACGGAGGCAGAGAAGCAGGACGAGTGGTATGTGTTTAACCAGCAGCAGGACAAATTACTGGACGAGAGGTTTGGGGTGGGGACATATGATGATGCCCCGAGCCCGACTCCAGTGCCAACGGCAAAGCCAACGGTGAAACCGACACTCAAACCAACCGCAACTCCGGAGCCGACAGCGGCACCGACTCAGACTCCAACGCCAACTCCGACAGCTGCACCGACTCCAACGCCGACACCAACACCTTCGCCAACAGCAGTGCCGGTGACGATTAAGTCGGTGAGCGTAGGCCAGAATGGGTGCAGTAGTAGTAGCTGTGAGGTGTTAGTGACTGGTTCGGGGTTGTCGGGGGTGAGTGCGGCGGAGGCGGTGGATGCTAAGGGGAATGTGGGCGGCAGCTCACAATCGGTGAGACATGCGGGGGATACCCAAGTGTATGTGAGTTTTGTGAGTGTGGCTTATGGAACTTATTATGTGAGGATACAAGGGGTAATGAGCAGTGGTACGTTTTATGTGAACCCGGTGATTTATTAAAGATGGTTGGGGGGACAGCTGAGATGGTGCGAGGCCTATAGTGTTGACGTGGGGGGTATTTGGGGTAAAATATCCGGCATGACTTTAGGAATAGAAGGTGGCAATTTTTTTGGTGAGATGTCTGATGCTGAGAAAGCGAGGAGGATTGAATCTCAAGAATCTTCGCTGGCAGGGATTTATACGAGATCGCCGCAACCCAGTCGGATGGAGAATGTGAGGTGGGGAGAAGGGGGAATTACTTTTACTTGGGTGATGGACTATGTGTTACCAGTTGGAAGGGGGGTAACGCTACCGTTATATGAGGCTCGGGGGCATTATGGCAATCGGAAGGAAGATTTGTCGCAGCTGGGGGATAGGAGGTGTTATTTTACCGGTGCTGATCGTTTTTTTGCCCATGATCCACCTTGGTTGGGGGAAGATCTGGATTTTGGGATAATCGGAATTGCCCAAGACAGGTTGACTACAGGTATGTGGAAAATGGCAGGAATAAGACATGAACAAGGTCATTTGTGGTTGGCAAGAAGCGGTATGGATGTTGGTTTGATGAGGGCTGTAAAACTTGATGATGCTAGGGTTTTGCCTAGTGGGGTTAGAGTGGGTGATTACGCATGGTTACTAGAACAAGCCGCTAATAAGAAGTCTTGGTTGAAGGAGAAGGTGGGGCCAAAGGAGATGATGGAAGAGATGATAGCTGATACGCCAGTCGGAAGGGTGATGAGCTTTTTTCATGAGAGGACGGCTTGGGCAGCTGGTTATAGACTACATAAGAGAGGTATATTTCCGAGCGGTTTTAGAAACTCTCTGGAATGGATGGATTATGCGAGAGCTTGTCTTTGTACCTATGGGGATGTTTATGCGATGCCTTTAAAGCAAGTGTTGGGAAGTAGGGAAGCGGTGGAAAAGCTGTTGCAATCTGAGTGGTGATTTTGAATTGTTAGGGGGGTTGAGTTGGGTGTTTGACGGGGATGATATTGGGGTTAGAATATCAACACCAAGCAGATGCTGGAGGGAAAGTCAGATTGATGAACGGAGAAATTATGGCTAAGGTTGAGGCAAATTTTTTAAGTAGCATGCCCAACGTGAAGGTGGATGGAGCGCTTGTGGGAATACAGGCTAGTGATGATGACAACAGGGATATTAGGGAATGGCTGTTTTTGAGTTATGCGATGACACATATGAAATTGTGGTCTTATGATCCTAGTATTGATGATGCGAGGCAGGTATTTTGGCCTGAGGGTAATGTTGATGATGTGCGAAAGGCTATGGATGCGGTAGATAAACTATTGGGTGATGGGTGGAGGAATAATACAACTTCGGATGTGGGTATGATTATTCAGTCTTACGATAGGGGTCAGTATGTGGTGACAGTTGACTTGTTTGGTAAGGCTGATGGGGAGTTTTTGGATGGAGAAGAAACGGTGTTGGCGCCTGGTCCGGTGTTGAACTGGGTGTTGGAACAAAGGGCGGTGCTTCATGAGCTGAGGTTGAATGCTTTGTTGGAATTGGGAAAACAGGAGTTGGGAAGTATGGCGCGAGCAAGTTTAGGAGTTGAGATGCCGGTAGGGGAAAAAGCAAGGCGATATTTTAATCAAGTGTTAGAAGAGAGACCGACAGATCAACGGGCGGTGAGGGGGATGATGGAATCATTTTTTAATGAGGGAAATTTGGAAGGAGTGGAGATCGTGTATGGTCAGCTGGTTGATAATTTGAAAAAAGATAGAGGTGAAATAGAGACACAGACGAGTGGATATTATACGGCGATCAAGATGGCGTTGAGTAACTTTGGTTGAAGGTGATTGTGGTGGTGGGTGTGGGGTCACAGGGTGATGGCACGGGACAGTTGTTGGCTAAGAGCGAAGTTGATCAGATGAAATTGGTGGAGTTGGTGGAGGAGATTGGGATGAAGGGGTTGGTACTGACGATAAAGGCGTGGGAATAAGAGAAGGTGTGGGAGAGATCATATTGCGGATGAGGGTGGGGATGATATGATCGTGAAGTTAAATGCAAAACTCAAAACTCTCGGCCCAAGGCCGACCAGCCTTTGGTTGGAAAACTCAAAACGAAGAAAGTGGGAAGACTAATAGAAGTGGGGTGTGGTTGGTGGTGCTACTGGTGTGTGGGTTGGTGGGATTTACTGATGCTAGCTATTTGACGGTGGAGCATTTTCGGGATGTGCCACCACCGTGCCAGATAAATTGGGTGACACAGATTTTGGGGCCGTGGGTGGATTGTGGGAGAGTGCTGACTAGCAAGTGGGCAAGCGTGGGACCAGTGCCGACAGCCGCGCTGGGGATGGTGTTTTATGGGGGGATATTGGGGTGGGCATTGATTGAGATAATTGGAAAAAGTATACAAGTGGAGAAGTATAGAAGTATAAAAGGTACAGAAAACATGAAGGGAAATTGGTTGTATAGAAATTTGAAATTGGTAACGGAAATTAGAAAGCGGAAGTTGGTTGGTGGTGTGTCAATGGGGGAATTTGTGGAAAGTGGGAGGTGGTACCAGCTGTTGGGGGTGATGGCGGGGGCGGGGTTGGTAACGTCTGGGGTGCTAGTGTACCTGATGCTGTTTGTGATCGGGTCGGTGTGTTTGTACTGCATGCTGTCCGCAGTGAATACGGTGGTTATTGCTTATGTTACATATAGGATTAAGAGTGTGAGTTGAATTGCGATGGGAAAGGCTTCAAAATATTGATTGTTTAATAAGGTTTTATGAGCTTTAAAATGAGACGGGTTTTATCGAGATTGGGAATAAGATATGAGCGGCCGTCGAAAGTGATGTGGTTAGTCTTAGGTGTTTCCTTAATCATTCGGGTGTGGGGATTGGGTTATGGAGTACCACTTTTGTATTCAGTGATGGATGAAAACGGCCACTATATAGGAGCTTTATATGTGCTGGCAAATAAAACTTTGGTTTCACCTTTTTTCCACACAATTGTGGGGGCGTATTTGACTGCTTTGGTACTAGGTGTGACGATAATGGCTTTATTGTGGTTGAAAGTATTTCCTTCGGTGAATGTTTTGAAAAGGTATTTGGTATTAAACCCTGGATTTTTGTTGCCAGTGGCAAGATTGATGTCAGTTGGATTTGGTTTGTTGAATATATATTTATTTTATGATTTGGCCTATCAAATTACGGGAAATAAAAAGATTGCACATGTGGCGGCGGGATTATTGGGGTTTTGTTTGTTGCATGTACAGTTAAGTTCGTTTGCTCGACCTTGGACGTTGTCGTTGATTTGGATGTTGTTGGTGCTTAAATTGGCACTAGGTAAAGGGGGAAATAAGAAGCAAATATGGAGACGTAATTTGGTTGTGGGTGTATTGGTGGGGATTGGTTGGGGAACACATCAGTCCGGAATAATAAACTTTATTGTGATGTTTTATATGATTGCAAAGGATGTGCTGGGTAGGAAGTATGGCGTGAGGAAATTAGTAAACCAGTGGTTATTGCCAATTGCAGCTGTGGGCATGTTAATCCTAAGTTATCAATTGGTGAGAAGCCCTAACTCTTACTTTGATTATCCTGAATATATTAATGATCTGTTGGTTTGGCCCCCACGGTTGATTGATTTTTGGAGATATGTTGAGGCTAATACCAGGTTTTTTATTAAGATATTATTGTTCCATGAACCAGTATTGACTGCGACGGGTGTCATGGGCATGGTGTGGTTTGGTAAGGAGAAAAGATATAGGGACTTATATTGGTTGACAGTGGTCACGGCTGTAGTGTCATTTATGACTTTTTATCAGACAAGTAGAAGTATGTTGCCGCTGTTTTTGGAGTTAGCGCTATTTGGGGCAGTAGCTGTAGTGAAGTTAGTAAAAATGTTCCGGGTAGTGTTGGTGAAGGCTATGTGGTGGGGATTGGTGTTTGGCATAAATTTGGTATTAGTGGCAAGATATGATTGGTTGTTGGTGCAAAAACCAACTTTTGTTGAGGCAAATGAATGGGTTGAGAAAAATGTGGGCAGTGACCAACTGACTGCGATGCGAGTAGGAGGTTACTCAAATTTTATTACGGACTCCAAGACAGCAGAGGCGATAACTGAAGTTAACCCTGCTTATAACAGGGTGGCATATCAAACATTGCAGACGAACGATTATTCAAGTGTTATATACATGAATGAATTGGACAATGTAAAGATTGACCCCAATGATTATTTGAAGAAAAATAAGCCTGATTTCGTAGTCGATCTGTACTATGATCCGGCGTATAAATTGGCTCCGGATTGGTTGTTTGGGGAATATGAGGTGGTGAAGGTAATTATTCCAGTAGGTAGCAAACCTGTGCAGAAATTATCTTATTTGGTTGAGAATATGTTTGATCCATATCCGTGGGAGTTGCTGTGGAAGATTGATAGGCCGGGGCCTTACGTGCTGATATACAAGAAAAGCTGATTTGGAGGATTGTGTATTTATTAGTGGGATGGGTGAGTGAAGAGAGAAGATCTTAGTATTTTGTGGGGGTGGGGAAGAGTCCTGCTTAGAAGTGAGTCGCTTTTTAACGGGATTTAATAGGGGAATGTGAAAAACTAGTTTCAGGTGTGGAGGAAGGAAGCAGCTAGGAGGCTGTAGTCGGAAAGGTCGACAAGGCTATCGGAGTTGATATCGGAATGGGAGTTGCTGGGGTTAATCTTGAAGAAGTCAGTGACGAGGATGGAGTAGTCGGTGAGGTCAACGATGTTTGTCTAGTACTGAATTAAGTAAACCATTTCCAGCGATTTTTTAGGAATGATTTGGTGTATTTCCATGGGGATACTAACCCGATGCTCGTATGCCTCCTTTCGTAATTGTAATAGCTAATTTTTCTTTTAACAAACATTTCTAACTCTTCAAAAGTTTCGATTTCAGCTATCTCCTCTTTCCACTCATCTTTAAACCTACCAAATAAAGACTCTTGACCCGGGTTATGAGTGGGTGTGCCCGGATCAGAGTAAGAAATGACTCCGGAAGCCAACACCTGGACATACTGATAACTGGTGTATTGGGAACCTCTGTCTTGGTGGTAGATGATCTTGTTGGTGAGTTTGCCCACCAGTCGGTTAATGGTAATTCTGGTCATGGTCAGTGACTGCAAGACTAAATCGGTTTCCATGGTGAATCCCAAACTCCAGCCGTAGACCATCTGACCAAAAGCATCTTTGTGGACACAAAGGTAGGCTTTACCACTTCTAAAGGTTAATTCTGTCATATCACTAGTGATAGCTTGGAAAGAGTGGGTCAAGTGGGTACGGATCAGTAGGTTAGCCCTGGTAGATAGGCTCTGGAGGATTTTCTGGATTAAGTTAAGTCGTTTGTGGGCCACTTTCCGCTTTAAAGACAAACCCCACAGTTTTAAGAGTTTTCCCAAAGTGTCCCGACCAACCTTGATTTGATGGGTGTCCCAAAGTTCAGCTTGAATCCGCTTGACTCCATATGCACTATGGTGGTTAATAACACTGGTGACGAAACTTTTGATGTTAAGGTACTTCTTCTCAAATCTGTCTACCGGATTTTGGCAGTTGTAGTAAGTAGCTTTACTCATGCCGGTGAGGGCACAAATCCGGTTAACCCCAAACTGGCCTGTCTTCACCATTTCCTTGGCAAAGATAACTACCTGCCATTTTGGGACTGATAAAAATCTGCAAAATTCTTGATCAGGTTGAGTTCTACTTCTTTTTTACCCACAATTTGTTCTAATTGGTGAATTTGCTTTTTAAGTCTTTCCACTTCTTGGTTGGGCTTGGTCTCAAAGATTAAGTGACCATTTTTACGAAAGTCTGATCGCCATTTGGATAAGAGATTGACTCTAAACCCATACTCTCGGGCTACCTCGGCCAGACTGTCTTTTTTAAATGATTCTACTACCCGGTCTAATTTAAACTGAGAGGTGTATTTAGTTTTTTTCATTTTAGGTACTCCAAATTGATAGATGCTAATAGAGTACCAAATCTTCCTTTGTTGGTGGTTTAGTATACCCAGGACTGGTCAGAAGGTGAGATTTCCTGAGAGTGGTTGTGGTGATTGATGAGTCGAAGTTGTGGGGTAAGTTAGGACTTTGGTGGAATAAATCATGACCAGTAAGTTGATTGTTGGTGGTGATTCGGGTGGGTGGAGGATAATTGTTAAGAGGGAAGAGGGAAGAGGGAAGAGGGAAGAGGGAAGAGGGAAGAGGGAAGAGGGAAGAGGGAAGAGGGAAGAGGGAGATTGTTATTTTTTGGGTGGGAGGGGGAAGAAGAGAGAAGTGTGGTGAGCGTAATGTTGGTATTCTGGGTTGTGCTGGTATTTTTTTTCGAGTAGAGGAATCCCGGAGACGTTTAGTAGTAGGAAGTCGATGAGAACAGGTGAGATAATACCTAAGTAGCCCAAGGGGGTGTTGGTGGAGATGAGGAAGATGCCCCACCAGAGGAGAGCTTCACCGAAGTAGTTGGGGTGGCGGGAGTAACGCCAGAGTCCGGTGGTGATAATTTTGCCTTTATGGGTGGAGTTTTTCTTAAACTTGGAGAGTTGCCAATCGGCAATGGTTTCAAATGCAAAACCAAAAAGCCAGATGAGGTAGCCGATGATGTCAGTAGGGGTTAGGGCTGAGGCGGTAGGCGAAAGATCAAAATTGGTAAGGATGATGGGGACAGAGATGAGGAGCCCGAGAAAGCCCTGAAGGATGAAGATATTGAAATAAGTATTGAGAGTGGGGTGGTGGCGCCATTTTTTGTGGAGATCCTGGTAGCGGTGGTCATCGGAGCGACCGCGATTTCTGAGGAAAATGTGGACAGAGAGACGCAGGCCCCAGATGGTGATCATGAGGGTGATAAGTAATGGGCGAAGGGCGAAGTTTCTGGTGAGGAGCAGGGTGGACCAAGATAGAATCACAAACCCGAGGCCCCAGCCAAGGTCGACAATGTCGAGCCTTTTGAGGCGGCGGGAGAGGAGGAAGAGAAAGTTAAACCAGATGAAGATGATAAGGGAGGGGATAAGGGCGGGCATGTGAATAATGGCCAAATGGCTTAATGGGTAAATGGTCACCTATTAAGTGTAGGAGATTTGGGAGAGCGAGGCAAGTGGGGGGAAATAGATTAGAGTTAGAAGTGGGAGAAAGGAAGTAAGGGAAGTGAGCGGATTTGATGGTGGAAAATGGTTAGGTAGAAGTTAGAATACGATTTGGTATGATTGGAGTCTAGGGAGGTAGTGGTGATAGGTCCAGCGATGTCAGCGCATTTTGAAGTGATGATAGATAAGGTAGGAGAGATTAAATCAAATGTAAATAATGAGGAAGGGAATAAGGATAAGTGTGTGAAGTCAGGCTAAATGATTTATGATTAGTTGGTGACAAGTAGTGTGTAGGGGATTTGAGAAGAGGAGGTAAGAAGGTGTGGTTGGTGTGGATGAAGAAGTGTCTAGGAGTAATCTTCGGTGATGGGGTTGATTGAGTGTTGGTTGCATTCGTTATTTAAATCTACAAACTGTTGGAGAAAACAAATGAGTGAGTCTGAGTTAGAAGTAGCTTGAATGTCGGCGATCAGTTTGGCAAGGATTTGAAAGGCAGTCATCTGGGATTGTTCGGTGAGGCTAGGGATGTTGGTGCTAGGGTTGAGGATATCATGACTGGCATCCGCTAAGGAAAGAAATGCTTCAAAGGCAGTGTTTATTTGATTGGTGCATTGGTTGAGTTCATGTGGGGGAAGCTCGAAGGGTGTAGTATGGCGATTGGCCAGAGCGTCTTCTTGGCGGAGGCTCTTAGTATGTGATTTAAAATTGTGGTGTAAACCATTGGTTGGTTGGCGAAGGTCAGGTTGTTGGGCATAGGTAAGCAGGTCGGTGAAGTCGGTGCCATATCCAGGGAGAAAGCTGAGGATAAGAGATTCAATTTCGGATTGATGTTCGATGAGGAGTTCAGATAATTTGAAATTACTGTTCCAGGTGAGTTGACAAATTTGTTTGGTGGCTTCACGGCGTTAATGGAGAGCAGTGGCGACGGCAGAATTAAAAATGGTGGGGGTTGAAGCGTTGAGGAAGATGTGTGTGGCAGATTCGATGATGGCAGCACCTTCTGAGGAAATTTCGACAGAATTGTCTTCGGAATAAAGGCGATAGTGAACCCCAAGAACTAGGGTGTTTGTGGCACTGAGGACGTCGTTGGTGATGGCATCTGTTGGTTGATGCCAGCCGAGGTCGTTTCTAAGTCGGTATAGTACAAAGTCGATGAATTCTTGACCGGTTAAATTTCCGTAGGTTTCGATAATATACTGATATATTTGTTTCCATTCACCAGAAGGAGTTGATTCTTGTAGTTGTGTTGCTGTCTCGAACACATATTGGTCTGGGTCTGGAGAAAATTTATTCAATAACCCGGTTTTATAAAATAGGCCATTGTGCAGGGTTGAATGGATTGCGGAATGGAGTTGAGCTGGGTTTGGAGGCTCTTCGCCTCGAATAGAGAAGGCTTCTTTAGCAATTGAGTAGTTAGTGGAATGGATGTGGTAGCCTGTAGTTGGGTCCAACTTGAGAAATTCATATATCAGGAGACTGCGCAAGCTGGGGATATTTGTTGTTGCTTCTGGTTGAGCGGTCAATCTGGATTTGGGTAAAGTTCCATTTGCTGTCTCTTTGGGAAGTTCGATGGGGGCAAAAGAATCTTCAAAGTTTGGAAGATTATTTTTTTTACCAGTTAGTTCAGCTAATTTTTGAAAACCTTGTTGTGTGAGTCTACGGTGTGTGACGCTTCCATGTTGAGTTTGTGTAAAGTGGATACCTGGTATCAGATTGCCATTTTGGACATGTTCGACCGGAATACTGGCACCGATGCAGAGAAGTTTGGTGGCCTGATAGAAAGAAATATCTGAAGTGGGCAATTGGAGGGTGGGTTCCCCAGTGACAGAATGGATTAGTAATTCTTCGAGGGAATATTCAACTGGAATGCCAAGGCCAGCTAAGACTTCTTCGCTGGCATTCAGTTGGGGCACAACTTGAGCGATAAAATTATATTGTCGGTTGTACACATCTACAATTTCTTGTTATTTATTTGGTTCTAGGGAAGAATTAAATAACTCGCTAGCATTTTCTGTAATGCGTTTTTGAGCCCTTTGTATGGCACAATCAATGATTTCGCTAGGACGGATCAGGCCTTGTGATCGGTTTTGTAAGAGTTGGGCAGTTTCCGTCTCGTTTAGTGTGGAGATACCCAAGTCATTGAAGAAGGCAATAGATTGAGTGATGAGATCCAGGTGAAAATCGATAGACTCGATTTGTTGTTGTGTTTCCAGAGCGGTTTGGAGATCTTTGGGTTGAACTAATACACCATTGTCCAGCTGGTTGCTGACCTGAGAGAGTTTTTTTTGGAAACTGGAGATGAGAGAATGAAGACTTTGACTGGCTTGTTCGATATGTAATGACATATGATCCGGTTTATATCACAACATGTGTATAAGTTCAATTTGTTGAGCTATAAGTTGTGTTGCCAGTGGATGATTAGGGTGTTATTGAGATAAACTACGAATATAATATTACGGTTTAGCAAATGATAATGAAACCTAAATTGTCTGACCATTTTTTGGGGAAGTCGCCGTCGGCGATTAGGTTGGCCCAGATTGAGTTTGGGAAACGGACTGATCGCGTAGAAGCGGTGAATGTGGCGATTGGGAATGTGAGTTTACCGATGCACCCAGTAATGCAGAACCGGATGAGACTGCTGAGCTTGAGTGAGTCGCCTTTTCGGGAGGGAGTGGTCCGATATACAGTCTCGGTGGGTACAGAAGAGGCAAATAGGGCAGTGCTCAATATTATTGGTAGCAGTAGATTTGAGACTGATGGTTTGTTTAGTCAGATAACGGATGGAGGCAGTAGTGCGATGGAGTTGGTGATACTGGGAGTGTGTGGGCCAGCTGGGAGTGGAGAGCGGCCGCTGCTGGTGTTTGAACCGGTGTATACCAACTATATTGAGATGGCGCAGAGGGTAGGGAGGAGAGTGGTGAGCGTGGTGCGAAGATTGGATGGAGCGGGGAGGTTTAGGTTGCCTGAGGTGAGCAAGATAGAAACGGTGATCGAAAAAGAGAAGCCGGGGGCGATGTTGGTGATACCATATGACAATCCATCGGGGGCATACTATAGTCAGGAAGAACTAAACACGTTGGCGAGGCTGTGTGTAAAGCATAATCTGTGGTTGGTGGGGGATGAGGCGTATAGGGAACTTCATTATGAAGGTGATAGGGAAAAGGTTAAAGGTGAAAGTAGTAGGAATAAGCCGGCGAGTGTGTGGGGGATTGGTGAGAGCAAGGTACCGGGGATAACGGGGAGGAGAATCAGTGTAGAGAGTGCGTCGAAGGTGTGGAATGCGTGTGGGCTTAGGATTGGAGCTTTGGTTACCGATAATAAAAAATTTCATGAACAAGCGGTGGCGGAGTATACGACTAATTTGTGCCCGAATGCGATTGGGCAGTATATATTTGGAGCGTTAGCTGATGAGGGTACGGATGAGTTGCAGGAATGGTATGAGCAGCAGCGAGAGTATTACCGAGCGCTGATGACTGAGACGGCGGAGGAAATTAGGCAGGCATTGCCAAAGGCAGTGGTGAGCAGTCCGGATGCGGCAATATATTTGGTAGTGGATGTGAAAGATGTGGTAGATAAGAATTTTGAGATGGGCAAGTTTGTGTTGTGGTGTGCGAGAGAGGGGAAAGTGAAGATGGGTGAAAAATGGATGACGTTATTGGTGGCACCGATGAGGGGATTTTACGGATCTGGGAGTGATGTGGGCCGGACGCAGATGCGGATAGCGTGTGTGGAGAGCTCGGAGAAAATGGAGCTGGTGGCGGAGTTGCTGGGGAAGTTGTTGAGAGAGTATTTGGGATGAGATCTGAGGGGCTGGTTTAGTTGGCGGTTGGGTGTAGAATACCGTTTGTGGAAAAACATGAACGCATTGATGGGAAAAGTATGTTGGTGAGAGGGGTGCAAATATATCCGCAAAAGGGAGTGATTGTTGACTTTGAAAAGAGGAAAGCAAAGCTTAATAGAGTTTATGGTTGGTTGAAAGTTATACAGGAAAGGTTGGGTGAATGGGGGAGCGGAGAAAACAACTTGGTAAGCGTGAGTTGGCGAGAGGTTGGACAAACATGGACTGAATATAATGCTGATGAAGGAGAGTTGGTGTTAGTGTGGGGTAGAAGAAAAGGTGGAGCAGATGAGATGTGTTTGGGAGAGGAACTGACGTCGAGCCTATTAGAAAGTTTTCCTCAATTAGGTGATGTAGGCTATTATCAGTCAACTATTGACGAGGACGGAATCTTTAAATCTGTTTGGGTGGTGGTAAAGAAGGCAAGAGTGGATGATTTGCGGGTATTATTCGAAGTCAGTGATAGAATCAGTTGATGATTGAAGAGTTTGTTGCTAAACATAAGTTGCCGGGGTACAGGGTAAAGCAGTTTGATTTGGCATATTATCAGCAGCTGGTGGAATCGTGGGAGGAGTTGACCACGTGGCCCAAGGAGTTGAGAGTTGAATTAGAGAGGGAGATGCCGTTTAGTGTGCTGGAACCGATACGAGAATTGGTGTCTGACGATGGGAAGACGATTAAGGTGCTGTTGGAGAGGAGAGACGGAACGAGATTGGAGGCGGTGTTGATGAGATTTAAGGATGGCAGGAATAGTGTGTGTGTAAGTTGCATGGTGGGGTGCCCGGTGGGGTGCACGTTTTGTGCTACTGGTAAGATGGGATTTGTGGCCAATGTGAGTGCCCGGGAGATTGTGGAGCAGGTGATGTATTTTGCGAGATTGTTGAAGAGGGAATTGGGTGGCGATACAAAAAATCAGACCATCAATCCCGGGATGTTCCCGTCGGCTAAAGCCACCTCCATGATCCCGGGATTTAAGGTGGATAATTTTCCGCGGGTGACTAATGTGGTGTTTATGGGAATGGGGGAGCCGATGTTGAATTTGGGTGAGGTATGGGAAGCGGTGCAGGTGATGACGGACCAGAATAAACTGGGAATGGGGGCGCGGCATGTGACAGTCTCGACTTCGGGTTATGCGCCGCAGATACGAGAGCTGATGGAGTTGGGGTATAGGGGCCGGTTGGCAGTGAGTTTGCATGCACCGACGCAGGAGCTAAGGGAAAAACTGATGCCGACGGTGGCAAAGGTGTACAGGTTAACAGAGCTGATGAAGGTATTGGATGAATATGCGGCGGTGACGAATAAGAGAATTAGTTATGAATATGCGATGATTGAGGGGGTGAATGATAATGGGCAGCAGGCACGGCAGTTGGTGGGGTTGTTGAAGAAACGGTTGGTACATGTAAACTTGATCCCGTTTAATCCAATTGTTATAGGTTTAAAAGAGAAGGTTTCCAGGTTCAATCCCGGGATTGGTAATCCCGGGATTGATGCGAGGATGTATAGGAGGTCGAGTGTGGAGAGGATTCGGGCGTTTGCTAATGTGCTGCGAGTAGGGGGAATTGAGAGGACGATTAGAATAACAATGGGAGATGATATTGCGGCGGCGTGTGGGCAGTTGGCAAATAAAAGTTAGGATTGGGGAGAATTATATCGGTATGGTGGGGCCATGTCAGGATATCCGAGACAGCTGGCAAATTCTGTGGCAAATTTCATAGCTGATGTGGGTCGGAGTTGTGGATCTTCGTTGAGTGCCGAAGCAAATAACATATTAAGTCTGTGCGGACCTCCGTGGTTTTTTTGGATGGCATCGACTACAGCTGGGAAGTGGGTAAGTAGATCAAGTTGGTGGGTGTAAATAAGGTGATGATTGGTGTTGATGGTTTGATGTGGTAGTTCTCCTGTGAGGGCAGTGAAGGCAGTAACAGCGAGGGCGAAAATTTCTCCTGATTTGGTATATGGTTGGTCGGCAAAAACTTCTGGAGGCGAGTACCCTGGTGTGCCGATGATCAAGTTGCTGTTAGTGAGATCGGCAAGAGAGCTGGTGCCAAAATCAATTAGTAGGGGAAGGGGAAGTGAAGAAGAATGGGTGTTGACCATGATATTTCCGGGTTTAACATCGAGGTGAAGCTGTTTACGGGAGTGGATGAATTCTAAGGTTGCACCCAGGCCGAGGATGATATTGGCAAGCGATTCGGGTGAGAGGTCTTGGTGAATGGTTAAACTATACAGAGGACGGTACTCAGTCGGATCCAGATAGGGGAGAACTATGGCGGGTACCGAGCGATGTTGGTGGGGAAGATCGACGGTCTGGAAGTCAATTACAGGGATGATTCCAGGGTGTTCAAATCTAGCTGTATGAATGGCTTCATGGTGAGTGAGGCTGGTGGGGTCGAAGCCGTGACCATTTAGGGTTTTGAGAATGACTAGTCTACCTCGGGGAGATAGACCAATAAACAATTGGGAGTTGGGGGTGTTATCAAATGTTTTAAAGATAGTATAGGAATTTGGTGGGGTTTCTGGAGTTGGTTCTAGATCATTTTGACGATGACGAGGGACGAGCATGTGTTTGATACGGGTGATCAGGGGAGGGAAGGTTTCTGGTGAATGGGGTGGTTGGTCGGAAGTCATAAAATATAAAGTGTTATGGGTTAATGTTAACTGTCGATTTGAGAAATATCTATCGGAGTTTATTGGGTGGTTATGTTGAGTTGCTGGATGAGGGTGTAAGAATATTAAGTAATGAAAATTTCAAACGGTAGCGGGTGGGGCTTGAGGGGCAGTGTGGATGAAAGTGTGTCAGGTGGAGAGGATAATATGTTCAATGAAACGCTGAACATTTATGCTCAGGTGACAACATCATGGTAGATCGTTGGTTCGTACCAAAAGAGCAACAATGTTGGTGGTGCATGAGTGAGTTGAGGGTGGGACAGGCTTTGGTAAAATAGCCTGATGAAAAAACAGTCCGGGAAGTTTGTTGGTGAGTTTGGGGAGCATTACCGAGAGGTGATGCGGCATTTGTATATTAGTCCATTGGAGGCGTGTAATTTGGCATGCAAGATTTGCTACACCAAGAAGACTGGGGAGCGGTTGAGCAATGCGCAGATGATAGATTTTATTGATCGATATGGACAGATGGTGGATCTGCAGACTGTGACGTTTTGTGGAGGAGAAGTGTTTTTGCTAGCTGATTTTGTGGCGCTAGTTAACAGGGTAACGGAGAAGTATTTGGTGCAGGTGATTACCAACGGGACGGTGGATAAGTTGGAGGAGATAAGGCGGCCGAATAGTGTGAACCTGATTGTATCGCTGGATGGGGTGCCTAAGTATCATGATCGGAACCGAGGTAAGGGTAATTGGCAAAAGAGTGTGGAGTTTTTGAAGAAGGCACAACGGAGGGGATTTCATACCGAGGTGTTTTCGATCGTGACCGAAGAGAATTTAGAGAAAGTGGATGAGCTGGAGATGCTTTTAAAACAGAAATTAAAAATGGATGTGCCGGTGACGTACCACCCCAGAAAACCGATGACGTATTTAAAACATCATCCGGCATCGAATGTGGTGGGGGCAGTGAAGGGATTTGGATTTATTAACAATGAGGAACGATTGGAGCTAGCCAAGACACGAAAAATATTTCCACCACCTACGCTGGGCTGCTATCAGGTATCGGTGATGAGTGATGGTAAGGTGTACGGGTGTTGCGAAGGGATCCGACCATTGGGGATGATGGAAGATGATGTAGAGGTACTGGTGGGGAAATTGGAAGAGAGGCTGGGGGAGTGGCAGAAGTTGTGGAGTAAGTATCCGCAGCTGTTGGGATGTGTAGAGCCGGGGTTTGTGTGCGGGTACAAATCAGATTATGAGCTAGAGAATTCAGCTAGAGAAAAATAATTAACAGGAAACTAATATGGATCTACAAGCAATTAGAGCAAGAACTCAAGTGGTTAAGACTTTAAGACAGATCTTGGAAGAGATGGGGTTTGAAGAGGTGGTGCCGACGGTGATGAGCAGCGCCATACCAACTGAGCCGACAATTTTTCCGTTTGTGACTAGTTGGGACAGGGAGCAACAGAAAGATGATCGGTTTTTGGCAACATCACCCGAGGCGTATTTGAAACGGGCCATGGCAGCGGGAGGGGGAGATTGTTTTGCGATAGGATCGGTGTTTAGGAATATGGAAGGAGCTGGTAGGTGGCACCAACCGGAGTTTTTGATGGCGGAGTGGTACAAGAGAGATAGCGATTGGGGAAAGATGATGGAGGTGACACAACAAGTTGTTCTTCAACTTGTTGATAAATTCCAAGCACCAAGCACCAAGCACCAAATAAGTTCAAAATTCAAAATTCAAAATTCAAAAAGGAACTGGGAAACGTTGTCGTGGGTGGAGTTGTGGAGAGAATATGTGGGGGTGGATCTGTTGACACTGATGAGTGATGGAGCCATGAATGATTGGGCAAAGGGGCAGGGATATCAAGTGGAAGGGGCGAGCTGGGAACAGTTGTTTAATCAGGGGAATCTGAACTTGATTGAGCCGAGGTTACCGAAGACTCCATATTTTTTGGTGGATTTTCCGGCACGGATATCGCCTTTGTGTAAGGCGCAAGGAGATGAGCCGAAGTTGGCGGAGCGGTTTGAGCTGGTGATAGATGGAGTAGAGCTGGGTAATGGGAATAGCGAGTTGTTTGATGAAGGACGAGTAAGAGAGATGATGGAAGGGGAGATTAGTTTGCGTAAAGAGACAGGTGAGCCTGTGAGTGGAATAGATCAGGAATTTTTGGAGGCATTGGGAAAATTATCGGTCCAGCAATGGGCGGGAGTAGGGTTGGGGGTAGATAGGTTAGCTGCAATGATAGCAGGAGTGAGTGTGGCCGAAGTGCAGGGGGTTGGCAGAGGAGAAGGCCTGGAGTAGAATACGGACGATAATCGAATGCGTCCGAATAGTGTTCGTATAAGTTCGAATGTATAAGTAAAGGAGAGGCTATGTCCACAGTAAAAGGCGGCAACATTACTAAGAATAGCTATATTATTTATAAGGGGGCCCCTCATAGAGTGACTGCGGCTAATTTTACTAGTCCGGGTAAGGGGTCGGCGTTTATGCGCTGTAAGCTTAAAAATGTGGTGACTGGGAATGTGGCGGAGTTTACGTTTAAGAGTAATGAGAGTGTGGAAGAGGCAGACGTAACTAAGATGGAGTTGCAGTTTTTGTATGCAGATACGGCAGAAGTGGTGTTTATGGACGAGCGGACGTATAACCAAGTATCGGTGCCGCGAGATTTGGTGGAGGATAAGCTGGGGTTTTTGACGCCGGAGACGAGGGTGAACGTGTTGTTTTATAACGACAACCCGATTGGAGTGCTACTACCCCCGAATGTGGTGCTAAAAGTGACCGAGGCCCACGAAGCTGTAGCTGGAAATCGGGTGAACGCGCCCAAGAAACCGGTGACATTGGAGACGGGGATCGAGGTGCAGGTGCCACTATTTATTAAGACTGGGGATCATGTGAGTGTGGATACGGATAGCGGGGAGTATTTGGCGAGGGTGAATTGAGTTAGTGATCAGTCCTGGATATACTAAACCACAGTCATAGGAAGATTTGGTACTCTAAAATATTAGAAAATATTTAGTTGGAGTATCAACATGCCCAAAACAAAATTCACGCCTAGGTTTAAATTTGACCGG
>Ga0210057_1004573_pt1 | contig 18286 bp, 18 predicted proteins | sample CryGeyCG2114_010_2_FD_183968 | JGI IMG/M metagenome (GOLD analysis project Ga0210057, IMG submission 183968) | Groundwater microbial communities from aquifer - Crystal Geyser CG10_big_fil_rev_8/21/14_0.10 (SPAdes) (version 2) | ecosystem: Environmental > Aquatic > Deep subsurface > Groundwater ...
GCAAACTGAGGAGTTCCAAAGAATACGTATTTCATTGTTCTTGCTCTACATCCGTAAGTTTCTTAAACCTACTCATACGATCTACATAAAGCTTTCCATCAAGGTGGTCTACTTCGTGTTGAAAGATCCTAGCCAACATATCCCATGCCTTTATTTTAACGTTTTTTCCAGTTGAACTTTGCCCGGTGAGTAACACTGATGCGGGACGCTTCACCATTCCGAACTTTCCAGGGATACTTAAACACCCCTCTTCGATCTCTTCTTTCTCTTTAGATGGCTTAGAAAGCTTTGGATTAAAGATCGCGTAGAATTTATCATCCCACTGCGCCACAAATACTCTCTCGCTCAAACCAACTTGATTAGCAGCCAATCCTATACCATTTGCTTCCTCCATAATTTTACGCATCCGTGCGACTAGACTTCGCACCTCTTCCGGAGAATATCTACCGAGATCAAACTGCTGCGTTTTCTTACGCAAGAATTTTGCTTGTTCCTTATTTTCTAATTTTAGGATTTCCTTCATTTTTTAAAATTCCCATTTCGCTAATAATCTTCATGAAATAGGCCCCTTTGTTCTCCACATTATCCCGCTCTGCCACATCCTTGGCAATCTTCAAAAGGGTACCGGCACTATAACGCTTAGCAAGCTTCATATATAAAGACCTATGCGCTTCATCTCCCAGAGCTTCTGCTATTAAGAGCCCCATCAACTGATGCTCTGAATATACCTTCGACTCTCCCGAGCGACGCCTGAGCTCTTCTATATATGAATCTTCCTCCATGTCTAAAGCATATCTTTTGCCTTCCAGGTTGAAAAGGCACCCCACTACGCGTTAGAATTCATAAGCACTAAATGTCCCCAATCGTTAAGAAGACCAGGTTTAATAAAAACGCCCTATTCACCGCTTTAATTTTAGCGGTTTTTCTAATAATCGGCTTTAACGCCTACAGTATCGGCTATCAAGCAGGCACCGCAAAGCCCATAAATATTAGTATCGAAGAGTTATCCAATATAGGGCAACCAGGGGGGTCAGAACCCAAAACAGACTTCTCTATATTCTGGGAGGTCTGGGACGAACTCAAAAACAAACATCCAGGCTTCGAGAAGGTAGACAAGAAAGACTTGGTATATGGAGCAGTTAAAGGTTTAACTGAGGGCTTAGGAGATCCTAATACTATCTTTTTCGATCCAGAAGATTCACAAAGGTTTGGAGAAGACATTAGTGGTCACTTTACGGGTATAGGAATCGAAATAGATATAAGAGACAACCAGCTAATTGTGGTAGCCCCACTTGCTGGATCTCCTGGAGAAAAGGCGGGATTAAAGGCGGGCGATGCCATTATGGCAATCGATGGAACATCCACTGGTGGCATTGATGAGGATGAAGCGGTTAAAAAAATACGCGGTCCCAAAGGCAGCGTAGTCATTTTAACTGTTAGGACTAATGGTCAAACCTCAAACAAGGATGTTTCTATTACTCGTGACGACATAGAAGTGCCATCGATTGAGAGCGAGATGCTAGAAGATAACTTCTTACACCTAAGGATTCATAACTTTAGTGCCAATACTCCAGTTCTTTTCTACACTGAAATGTTAAAATATGCCTTTACTGATACTAAGGGAGTGATTCTCGACTTAAGGAATAACCCTGGAGGGTTCTTAGATGTGGGCATAGATGCAGCTGGTTGGTTTATCGGAAAAGACAAATTGGTTGTCACCGAACTTTTTAGCTCCGGAGAGAAAGAAGAGTTCTATTCAAAAGGCTCTGCGCTTTTCGATGGCATTCCCATAGTGATTCTAGTTAACAAAGGATCTGCTTCAGCCTCTGAGATTCTTGCTGGAGCTATTAAATATCACCGCGGAGTAAAACTTGTCGGCACCCAAACTTTCGGAAAAGGTACAGTACAACAATTGGATTATTTAAGTGATGGATCAAGCATCAAGGTTACCATAGCTAACTGGCTTCTTCCAGATGGCACACTGATAGAAGGTTCTGGCATAACACCAGACATAATAGTTGAGCAAAACGAAGAAGATACACTGGACAAGATAGACACTCAACTACAAAAAGCCCTTCAAGTTCTTAAAGAATCTCTCTAATGCGCATACTCTTATTACAAGACATAAAAGGATTAGGAAGACGCGGAGAGGTAAAGAATGCTTCTAATGGCTATGCTAGAAACTATCTAATTCCTCAGGGGCTAGCTAAAGCTGCAACCGACAGCGAAAGTGAAAATGTTCAAAAACAGACACAAGCAAAAAACAATGAAGCTGAGGAGCTTAAGAAGATATTGGATGATTTAAAAGCCAAAACAGATAATCATCCCGTTGTGGTGTTTATAAAAGTAGGGAAGAGGGGAGAGATATTCAACTCTATCAAACCTCTCGACATAGAAGCGGCTCTCAAACTCTATGATCCCATAATCCCAAAGCATTCTGAAATAGAAATCAAAAAACCCATCAAAGAGATGGGACTACATGAGGTTTCTTTGAACCTAGGACGAGGGATAAGAAATACCTTTACAATTGAGGTGAAGCCCTCTATTTAGCGCTTACTACCTGTATCACCTTCACGGCACGCTTATCACCGTTATATCTAATCTTATTTTTCGATAGGAATTTAACTACACCCGCCACACCCGCATAAAGAGTGTCGTCCGCTCCTCTTTTGACTCCTACTCCAGGAATGTATTTAGTGCCCCTCTGGCGTACCAAAATTTCACCGGTTAGTACGGTCTGGCCATCGTGACGCTTCACACCTAATCTTCTAGATGCTGAGTCTCGTCCATTCTTTGTTGAACCTCCAGCCTTTGTATGCGCCATTTATAACGTTCCCCAGTATGGGTTAAAATAGAAGTGATGTCAATAAAAGAGTGGTTTAATAAACAAGAAATACGAGTAGCGATGTTAGTGGTTTTACTTGTCCTCTCCGCCTATGGGGTCGGGTATATTATGGGCTACGACTCAAGTCGGCCACCGATTGTTATAGAAAGCGCAAACCCATAAATAGATCAAGCTCGTCACACGACGAGCTTGTACGAAATGGTGACGGGGTACGCGGATACTTGGGAGATGAACCTCCCGTTCTCCTCCAGGCTACATTGGCGATTGCCAAGTATCCCCTGATACAGCTGGAACAATACGGCTCGGGACCGTATTGAGCGTACCCTATCTACCATGTCGGACGGTCGGAGGGAGGAATCTCCTTGAGGTTACCCTTGTGGAAGGGGGGTCCGTCCGGACATCTGAATCTTTGCAAGGTGCTCCCAGAGAGGGGAGGGCCGAGGTCCGCTTACGCGTACGGATTAGTCCTGAACGAGCCCCGGACGCTCCTCCTCTCCAGATCGCGAGCCATGGGCCACAAGTGGTCATGACCGTGGGATAATTATTTAATACATTAATTAAAGATTAGTGTCAACGGTAAACTACTTATACTCCAAAGTTTCGGCTGGGTGTTCTCTAATTAATTCACAATCTCCACCTACATATACCCAATTCTCTTGAGAAGGGGAGAGTGTTCCCACTCCCAAAGCCTCTTGGCTCCAAGGAATGCTTGATAATCGTCTTGCCAATAGGGGAACTCCTTTAATTGAATAATACCCTCAGTATCAGACCACTGATGAGTACATTTTTTGTAATTTACATTCGTTGCGGGGTAGGGGGCGCGTATCTTTTCTCTACCTCCCTTGGTTCTCATAGTAGCCCCACAGACATAACAACGTTGATTTTGATCAATACGTAAAATCCAACGAGTCTGTAATGTTCTGAATTCCTCAAGTAGGGGAGGATAGTAAGCAGCCGTTTGAAGGTTGTAGTCGCGGTATATACCCTGAGAGGTTTTAATGTCCACTACTCCAAACTTACCATCAATTAGAGCCATCGCATCAACTGTTCCGGCATACCGATCATTAAAGTTAACTACCCGTCTTTCTACCCACTCTGGATCAACTTCCATGCTGCTTTTGTCTAAAAAGTTTCTAAACGCATCTATAGAGGGTTTTATATCTTCACCGTATTCAGGAGTTTTACCCACCAGCATAGCTTCAACCGCCTCATGCACTCTGGTGCCTTCATCAGCAGATTGTTCCATAATCTTCTCCGCTGTGGCAAAGTTGTCTAGTTCAGCATAATAACGATAAAGAGCTGGCTTAGCCTTGATGCTCAAGATAGAGGTAACCCTGGGATACCAAATACCGTTGATATCATATCCGTTAGATTCCTTAAATTTATCTGGATTAGAATTATTCCACATCTTTACCTATAAAAGCTTCACACAGGACGATTTTGAGGCAAAATAACCACCAATAGTCTACAGCTATATTTACCCATAGGGGAGAGGTCTATTCTATATATGTCGCAAAAGCATCATTATGCGTCAGTTATACAATCACCTCACCCTACCTTCCCTATTCAAATCAAACGTAGCTTTCTGCCCTTAATTATATACTACTTCTATAAGTATTGAGACGGATTTAATGTTACGCCTATAGGTACTAACCCACTTGCAGGAGATACAGAGAATAACCCTCCCTGTTCTCTGTTGGTGCTAGTACGCCATCCGATACTAGGAGTAGCGTAAAGTCCAAAATGTAGATGAGGCCCTGTTGCAAATCCAGTATTACCCACATAACCAATCAGGCTCCCCTTCTTCACACTATCCCCCGTTTTAACAGCTGCGCCCGAGAGATGCGCGTACAAAGTACTGAGTCCGTTACCGTGATCTATGAGGATATATCTTCCATATTGGTAGTAGAGACCGTTATAGTCGACTCTCGATACTGTACCATCAGCTCCCGCCCTAACCTCTGTTCCCGTCGGCGCACCGATATCCATACCATTGTGAGGTCTACCCTTATAGAATCGGCTCGAGTACGCTGTTTCACCATAGTTTTGGGTAATAACACCTGCCTTCTGCCCGCTGGATGTAACTGGCCACATCAAATATCCAGTCTGACGAGTAGGGACAGTTGAACGATCGAAATCTTTCGAAAGCCTAGACTCTATATCTGAGATTTCATTTAATAGAGATTGCTGTTGTTGCTCCAATTCACTAAGAAGGTTCTGGTAAGTCCCCTCTTCGTTTTTCGTTTGCACAAGAAGCTCAGACTTTTGGCCTTTTTGTTCATCGAGAATCACTTTGCGACTGGCGAGATTGATAACCTCTACCTCTAATTGAGATTTTTTTCCACTACTCACGTTAATAGTCCCCTTCAGTTGTTCTTGTAGGCCAGCAAGATTAACAGCCTCTTTTGATATATCATATTGGAGTGTTCTTAGGGCGTTCATTTCAGAAATACCTTCCGCTAAAGTATCGCTTCCAAGAATAGCCGGGAGAAAACCATATTTATCTTTCCTCTGGACTGTACGCAATAATTCCCCTACCTGTGATTGCTTCCTAAGCACCTCATCCCCCACCTCATTCACCTCATATCCCAAAGATTCTATTTCTAGCGTTAATTTTTCTATAGTTACTTCACTCGATCGGATACCTAAGGTTGCCTGCTTAATTCCCGTATCAATCTGCCCTATAGCGCCCTGAAGAGTTTTCGCTTTCCCTTGGAGTTGGTTTATCTGTCCTTCAGTTTGAGCTATCTCTTGGTTGATCTTCTCAACTTCTTGTTGTTTTGCCTCTATCTGTTCCTGCAGTTCATCCTCAGAAAGAGCAAGTGCATCCCCAGAGAAACCAAGGATCATAATCAGTATTAATATTCCTAGTCTTTTCTGCATTCTGATTATTTAGCTAAAGCCCTATCTATACGCGAAAGCGACTCTTCTTTCCCAAGCGCAGCCATTATTTCGAAAGGGCTTGGTGAATTATTCTGACCAGAAAGTGCCACCCTCAACGGCCATAAAACCTCTCCCCTATTGGCATCAGACAACATCTCCAAGATTCTCTGCTCAAGTAAGTCTGTCTTAAAATCCTCTTCAGAAATCGCCGACAACATCTCTTTGGACTTCAATAAACTCTCTTTTACTTTTTCTTCACTCATCCCCTTCCAGATTAATAGCGATGCATCATACTCAGGCAATACGAAGTAAAAGCTTAGTAATTCCTCAAGCTCTCCAAAACGATTAATACGCTCCTTTACGGAGTTCACCATCGCTTCATTCAACTTCCAATCTGGATGTATAAATCCCTGAGCCATTTCTACAAATTTTTGATTGTCTATCTGCTTGAGATACAAATTACTTAACCAATTGAGTTTCTCTTGGTTAAATACAGCCCCGCTCTTTTGTACTTTCTCTAGAGAGAATTCCCTTACTAGATCTTCTATATCAACAATCTCTCTATCCCCCTCTGGGTGCCATCCCAATAGGCCGATGAAGTTAATAAGTGCTTCTTTTACGTATCCTTTATGGATGTAGTCATTAAGGGCGGTGTCGGCAAATCTTTTTGACATCTTGCTCCGATCGGGATTTAGGATCATGGGGAGATGAGCAAATTTAGGCTTTTCAAACCCCAATGCATCCATTAAAGCAATTTGTCTTGGAGTATTAGATATGTGATCTTCTCCCCTAATGATGTGCGTTATCTCACCGAGAATATCGTCTATCACCACTACGAAATTATACAAGGGAGTTTCTAGGTCGCGAGCAATAACGCTATCCCCTATTAAAGCTCCGTCGAAAGTTATATTTCCCCGAATCATATCTTTAAAAGATATCTTAGCCTCCGGCATTTTCATCCGAATAACACAATCTTCTCCCGCATCCTTCTTCTTCTCTGCTTCTACCTTGGTTATGGCCCTACACGTTCCTGAGTATTTAGGCGCCAAACCTTCCGCCAACATACCATCCTTTTCTGCCTGTAGTTTTTCCTTAGAACAAAAACAATAATAAGCCTTCTCTTCCTCTAGTAGCTGTTTAAGGTACTTTTTATATACCTCCACACGTTCACTTTGACGGTAAAATTCATCATGGTCTAAACCCAACCACTTAAGTCCAGAAAGGATATCTTCTTCGTATTCTGACTTAGAGCGTTCTTTATCGGTATCTTCAATCCTCAAGATAAAAACTCCTCCGTTGCCACGCGCAAAAAGCCAGTTAAAAAGGGCTGTTCTAGCGCTTCCGATATGCAAAAAACCAGTAGGAGAGGGAGCGAATCTAACTCTTACTTTTTTATGATCTGGCATTAAATATATCTTAAGATTACCTGAGCCAAATTTGAAGCAGCATCGCTTTTATAGAGAGTTTTAGCGGCCTCTCCCATTGTAGTCAGCTTCGCTTGATCAGATAAAAGATTGATTACATTATTCATGAAAATGTGGGGTAAAAGGTTATCCTGTTCCATCACAACCGCCGCTCCTACCCTCTGATATTCTGCAGCATTAGCTTTTTGATGATCATTAGCTGCCCAAGGCAAAGGAATCAAGATAGATGGTTTTCCAAAAGCAGAGATCTCACACGTAGAACTGGCACCCGCACGCGAGATCACTAAATCGGCTCCCTGATATGCCACGCGTATATCTTTCTCAAAATAGTCGATGGCTTTATACCGCCTCTGGATATCTTCTGGTAATTTCTCTAATACCACTCCAGCCTCCCGCACCACTCGGTCATAATCCTCTTTTCCGGTTTGATGTAGAACTTGGATCGTCTGCACTAAATCCGGTAAGACATCGAGAATAAAATCGTTGATACTCGTAGATCCTTGTGAGCCTCCCAATATAAGCAAAAGTGGGATATCCGGATTAAAACCAAAGTATCCCCTCCCCTTTTCTTTTGAGATGGGATCAGTTAATAAATATTTTCTTATTGGGTTGCCTGTATAGATCACTTCTTTTTTAGGAAACTCTCCGACGGTTGATGGAAAAGACACAGCAATCACGTCAGCAAATCTCCCAGTGATATTAGTTGTGATACTTGAGACGGCATCTGATTCATGAATAATCACAGGAATTCTATAGAATCTCGCCACCAAAACGACAGCTAAAGATCCAGGCCCCCCTTTTGAAAAAAGTACATTAGGCATATACCAGTACATCTTCCAAAGAGCCTGCAGGATACTCCAAAGGAATTTAGGGCCATCTATAAAATTCTCCCAAGCGAAATAACGTCTAAGCTTACTACCGGCCACCCTTTGAACTCTTATATTATTTTCCCTTAAAAACGCCTTAAATGGCCCATATGAACCTAAATAACGTACCTCTAAGTTAACCTGCTGTTCTGCGGCTAAAGTTTGAAGCTCAGCCACTACTGCCACTACCGGATATATATGCCCGGCCGTCCCTCCTGCTGTTGTAAGCACTCTAAATCTTTTCATCAACTGTTTCTTTGCACATTAAGCATTATGCCAACCATAGCCATAAATACCACCAAAGAGAAGTTTCCATAGCTTACAAAAGGTAGAGGAACACCAGTAGTGGGCATCAAGCCAGAGGTCGAAGCAATATGGATAAAGGCCTGCACTCCTATGGCTGCAGAAAAGCCAATCAGAACCAGTTTTCCAAACCTATCCCTAGCTTTCTTGGCTAACATCATCCCGCGTATAACTAAAGCTATATATAAGAAGATAACCACCATAGAACCCACGAATCCAACTTCTTCCGCAATAATGGCGAATATAGAATCACCCATCCTCTCCGGCAAAAAGTTCTTAGCCTTAGATTGTCCATATCCCACTCCGAATAATCCCCCCGAGCCTATAACCGTCAATGATTGAGTTATCTGATAAGAAGTATCTTGGGCATCCCTATCTGGGTCTATAAAACTTTTAATACGCTCCAATCTATATGGCGTCGAAAAGACGAATGCCGTAAAGAGCAGTACACCCACAAGAGTCATGGACATGAGGAATGTCCAACGTGCACCTGCTGCTGCGTATATAATCAAAGCCACTAGGGCAATAATAAAGGCGGCACTCGTAGAATTTTGGAAAAGTAAGATCAGACAAATAAACCCTACAATTGAGGCAAAAGGAATTAATCCCTCAGATACACCCTTTTCCCGCATAGTTTTTCGTTCGCTCGAAAGCCATGCAGCAAGATACAAAACCATCGTCAATTTCAAAAGCTCTGATGGTTGAATGGTGACTGGTCCGATCGCTATCCACCTTTGAGCTCCACCCTCTGCTACGCCCAATGGAGAGAGAAGCAAAAGCAAAAGCCCCACACTCACCAAAAGAATGGGAGTAGCTAGTTTTTTATATATTCCGTAATTAATAAAGTAGGCTGCGAAAAAGACGAGAATACCAACGCCTAAACCAAGTACGATTTGATCTTTGAGGTAAAAAAATGAATCTCCGTGATTAATCTCTCCAAGATCAGATGAGGCTGAAGCCAAAGCAGCTAATCCAACGCCGAGTAATATGAGAAATACTGTTAAGGTAAAATAGTCTACTTTTCTTGTGGTTCCTCTGGCCATATTAATATTTACTGCGCCTTAAGACTTCTCCCCCAAAATGTCCTTCTCCAAACACCCTTCCTCCTAGAATAACTGCTTTCACCGCATAATTATCTTTATCGAGTAAGACGAGATCAGCAGAGACACCCTCTTCTATCAATCCCCTCCCTGGAATTTTAAAATACTTGGCCGGCAAGGCAGTAACCTTAGCTACTGCATCTTCTATGGATATTAAGCCCTCTCCAATAACGGTTCTGAAATAATGAGGAAAAGCATCACGCGCCACATCGTTTACCACTACCCCTCCTCCACTTAGGGCACCATCTAGATTGGCCGTAATGAAGACTGCCTCTTCCGCCATTGCTCCTCGTAATAGACTCTCACTCAAATTATCTCTTGCGATAGTGGCGTGCAATTCACTAATCTCCATTAATCTAAACATCGCTTCTATATAATCTACTCCCCAATTGTTAGCTATATCTACTACACTCTTCCCGGCTAAGAAATGATGCTTGGGAGCACTTACCACCCATACATTCCTAAAATCAATGTTCTGCCAGCTTCTTTTAGCCAGAGATCTATACTTAACCTCCCTTATTTTTTTAAGAGCAGTATGGTTGTCCATGCTCCTTAGCGTCTTCGGTAAATATTCTTTTATATGTACTTCCGTAACGGAGTGGGGCTGTAAAACTAAACGCACGTCTATCTTCTTCTCCAAAGCATCACGTATTAATCCGAGCGCCTCCTTAAACTCTTTAGCCGAGCCCTTAACCGGCTCCAAACCCTCTATTACCATCTTGGCCCTAGTGGGCTTAGAAATATTAATAATCTCTTTAACTACTTTCACGTACTCAGTTGGTGGAGCATCTGTTTTCACCATCACCACGCCACCACTTTGAGATGTGAGTTGCGCAACTTCTTTGAGTTCTTTCGCTTCACAAAGATCAAGATCAAAAGATATCCCCAGCACCCCGTCCTTTATAGCTTCTTTCAGTACCCTATGCACAACATCAGCTTCTTTTTTCTCAAGACCCTTGCGTTTGTTGGTAACGTCAAACCTCACGCCACAGTATCCTGCTAATGTTCCAAAATTAATTCCCAGATTAAATCGCCTCAGTTCTCCGAGAAACTCCTTTACGCTATGCCAATTCACATTGAACCCAGATCCATCGGACCAATGATGAATAGACTCTATATCCCCATACACAAGCGGAGCCAAAGAAAATCCGTGCTGACCACCGATAATATTCAAAATCCCCTGCCCCACAAATCCCTCCTGATCTGGATTATTAAATAGACTAAGCGAACTATCCGAACGGGAGTGAATGTCAATAAAACCAGGAGTTAAATAGTGACCCAATCCCTCTATCACTTGATCTGCCTTTCTCCCCCTGATTTCTCCGACAGAAGAGATCAAACCTCCTTGGATCAAAACATCCGCCTTATACGGATCTCTTCCGGTACCATCAACTACTTGAACTCCTTTTATTAAAAGGCTCATGTAGCTAAATTATAGACCACAACTCGCATTAACTCTAAGTAAACGCCTATAAAACCAGTCTATCTAAGAAGAAAATGGCAAGCGCAAGTCCTACCCCCATAACTGAAATAATCCAAAAGCGCATAGTAATAAGACTCTCTGGCCAACCTAAGGCCTCAAAATGGTGATGGATCGGTGTAGAGAGAAAGATTTTATGCCCAGCAAACTTCTTACTTATGGTCTGTACTATTACCGATAAAGATTCTAGGGCTGGAACAATAGCAAAGATCGGTAATAAGAAAACGGTATTGGTAAGCATCGTAATTACTCCCATCGTGATTCCCAATGCCATAGCGCCAGTGTCTCCCATAAAGAATCGAGCGGGATAGATATTGAACCACAAGAAGGCGAGGATCGCTCCAAGAATTACTCCTATCATTGCCGCTAACTCAAACCTACCAAGCGCAAAGGCGATAATACCCAAAGCCACATATATAAAAAGGGAGATACCTCCCCATAAACCATCTAACCCATCAGTTATGTCTCCTGAAAAAGCGCTCGCTACAATAATAAACATGAATATTGGCACATACCATATTCCTATCTCAAAGTTTCCCAAGAAGGGAACATGAAGTAACTGCCAATCGAGCTTAACGATAAACCACCAGGCTCCCACTATTGAAATCAGTAAGTAAATTATTAGCTTGTGAGAAATTTTGAGTCCCCCTCCTTTATCTCCAACTCGCATTACTCCCATAATGTCATCAAAAAGCCCTAGGAGGGCTGCAATGAAAAACGCGGCTAGAGGCAAAAAGGTCTCTCCCCTATCTACAAAACTTAGATATCCCCAGAAACCATCGTATAGATACTCCATAAGAGAAAGAAAACCAGTAACAATCGCTAAGGTGAGCCATATAGTAATGCCACCCATAGTGGGCGTACCTTCTTTTTTCTTATGGAGACTTGAAAAAATAGGGCTCTCCTCTGAGACCCTAATTTGTTTACCTGCTCTAACTCTTATTAATCCTTTAAGAATAATTGGGGCTAATGTGAAAGCCACCACGAAAGAAATTATTGATACGGTTACTATTCTGATTGCCTCTATCATAATTCAAGTAATATCTTTCTCGTTTCGGCGAAGCGATCCTTAGACCCCAGTACCACTACTATCACTGGCTCTCCGAACTTTGGGCTATTAAAAACAGAGATTAAATTACTGTCCGCCTCTGGTAACGTCCCCGTTTTTCCTCCTAAGAAATCACTATCACCCGCAAACTGGTTGATATTTACTAATTGTCTACCGACTCCCAGGTTAGTGTCAACAATATAATCTGTGGATTGACGAGTAATTTGGAAAAATTCTCGATTCTCTCTCCAAATGTATTGCACTAATCTTACTAAGTCTTCCACCGTTGATTGGTTCTGAACTGAGAGCCCAGTTGGCTCAACAAACTGACTATTATTCATCCCCGCCTCCCTAGCTATTAAATTCATTTCCGACACAAATGTAGTTTGTCCATAGTTTTGAGCAAGCGCTATCGCTGCATCATTACTTGAAGTTATAAGCATGGCTTTTACTAGATCTCTTACTTTAAATAGTTCACCCATCCTAAACCCCCCTGCTTCCCCCATGGTATCTACTGCATTCTGCGTAATGACTACGTTCTGTTCTGGATCCATTAAACTCTCTGCAACGTACGCGGAAAGTAGTTTGGTAATGGAGGCAATCGGCCAACGCTTATCCTCCTTCCACCCAGCAAGTTCTTTTCCACCCATAAGATACGCACCAGCTGCAACTGCTGACTGATCTTGCTCCTCTACACCACCATCTTCCCCATCAGGAGATCCTTGTGCTATCGATACGTCTGCAATAAGACTTGTGGTATCAGTTTGGGCCTTACCTACTTCTTCTACTAAGTCTTCTACTATTGCTTTTCGATAGCTCAAAGAAAAAAATAAGCCTAGACCTAGGACTAAAACCGATCCCACCCAAATCCATATCTTTTTACTAAGCTTCTTCTCTATCATTTAATAATGTTTTACTAAGCACTGCATACTTTTCGTATTCTGGCAGTTCTTCTGGCGTCGAAACGCCCATGTGCTTCAGGAAGTCAAAAGTTGTCTGATACGCATATCCACCAGTTTTCTCTTTGTTTTCTTTACGTTCCACCAACCCCCTAACCATCAAACTGCGAAGCATAAAGGCACTATTTACGCCCCTAATGTAATCTATTAACGTCCGGGTGCACGGACCAAGATAAGCAATGATTGAAAGTGTCTCTAGGGCAGCCGGAGTTAACTTGGTATCTAACTCTTCCTTGGTTAATTTCTCTACTATCTCTGTAAGCTCAGCATCTGTTACCAGCTGAACTTCATTCTCACTCCTCATTAGATCCAACCCCCTATCTTCACTATTTAGTTTCTCTTTTAGTTTATTCAGTGCATCCTCCACTTGCGCATCTCCAGCTTTAGTTAAGGAGACTAATCTTTTAATTGTTATCGGCTCACCGTGAACAAAAAGCACTGCTTCAATTTTGGCTTCAAGATTTTTCTGATTTTTATCCATTGGATCCAATTATTTTAATCTCTGCAAACAATTCATCCTGTTCAATATTAACATCAAGATCTTTGAACAAATGAAGGAGTGCTAAAAACATTACTACTATCTCTGACTTTTCTTTTCCTTTACTCAGATCGCTAAAATTCGTCCTTACTCTTCCGCTTATCCAACCAAAAAGTTCTTTTATTTTCTCTTCCAGAGAAACCATCTTCACCTCTTTCTCTTCCACCCTCTGCAGATCCACTAAATCCTCAGCCAAAAGCTTAATGTGCTCGTGTAGTTCTTTGGGATTCACGCTTTGAGTTAGATAAAATCCTTTGGGCACATTCAAAAGAAAGGGTCTCCCGTATGACACATATTTTCCCCACAGATCATCTATCACCCGCTCTCCGGAACGTAATTCTTTATATAACTTAAGACGCGCCTCAAGGTCTGCCATATCCTTCTCTTCCTCTTCACTCAACTCAAGTTGAGGCAAAAGAGCGTGTGATTTAATCAAGATCAATCGTGCCGCTACCACCACAAAATCAGCTAATTCTCTGTGGTGTACCTTATTTTCCAGCCTTCCAAGATACGCAATGAAATCAGCCGTTACCTCAGCGAGGTTGAGTCTTGTGATTTCAAGCTCTTTTTCCTCAATCAGTTGGAGTAGTTTCTCTAAAGGACCCCTGAAATCGGCTGTTTGAAACTCATATCCAGTAACTGTTTCTGTATCCATCGCTTAGTGTCCAGTTGGTTATTCCATTCTACGGCAACACCCCCTATAATTAAAGCGATTTTAAGGCCATGGCTCTCGCTATTTACAGAAAGTATCGCCCCAAAGTTTTAGCCGATATTATAGGCCAGGATTTGGTTGTTGAAGTCCTGGGAAATGCAGCTAAAGCTGATAAGTTAAGTCATGCTTATCTATTCCACGGCCCACGAGGCACAGGCAAGACCACTGCCGCAAGACTCCTTGCTAAGATAGCTAACTGCGAGACTAGAGATAAAGACGAAGCTTTTCGCAAAAAGGGTGAACCCTGCAATAAATGTCTCCCCTGCGAAGAGATCGACGCAGGTAGAGCGCTAGATGTTGTAGAGCTGGATGCTGCCAGCAACCGTGGCATTGATGAAATCCGCAACTTGAAAGAGGGGATCCGTCTCTCTCCCACCTCCCACAAAAACAAGGTATTTATAATCGATGAAGCCCATCAGTTAACCAAAGACGCCTTTGGCGCTCTGCTTAAAACTCTTGAAGAACCCCCCACACACGCTATTTTCGTTCTTGCCACTACCGAAGATGACAAGATACCCTCAACCATTAGCTCGCGCACTCAACGCTTCCACTTCCGCAAGATTCCGATACGGTTAATCTTTGAGAAGCTTCAAAAGATTTCGAAGATCGAAAAATTCACTATTAGCGATGATGCGCTCGAACTTATAGCGAGCGCTTCTGAGGGGAGTTTCCGAGACGCAGAATCACTTCTTGAACAAGTAGCTAGTATCGGAGGGAAGATGGAGCTTGAGACAGTTGAACACATACTTGGCAAAGTCGGTCTTTTGCGTACCAGCACACTCACCGGATACCTACTCGAAGGCAATCTTTCTGCCTCTCTCGAATATCTTATGGATATTAACGAAGCTGGTTTCAACTTAGTACAGCTAACTAAGGACTTAATCCACTACCTTAGACGTATTCTTACATATAAGTTTGATCCCAAAATGGAAGTTTACCTAGACAGAGAGTTAACCAAAGACGAATTAGAAACTATTAAAAAACATGCGATGAGCATCAAAGACACAGATAAAGCCATAGGGCTGGTGAAGGCTTTAATTAAGGCCTATTCGCAGATGCGTTACTCTCCTTTTGCTATAGTACCGCTAGAGATAGCAGTGATAGAGCAACTAAAGTAATTCCAGGCCTATTTCCCCTTCTTAAGCTTTTCGATTACTGCGAGAAACTTTTCTTTCTTTGCCACAGCAGTTAACCCTAGCACTGCAATAATTGTTAACAGGATCAAAAGAGGAGAGCTAAGATAGTCTGCCCAGGCCAGTCCTAAAACCGTAGCAGTAAGATTGATTGGTGCGGGCTCAACAAAAGCGACAGCATTACTCTCTTCTATTCCTTCGCTCAAATCTTCTACGGCAGGAGCAGGAGTAGTTTCAACCTGATTTTGGACCACAGGCGTTGGTACTACTGGCACAACTTTCTCGGATAACGTAAACGATGCTGATGGACGTGAAGTTAGCACGTTCTTACTGTTATCGTCTAAAACTTGTGAATTACTACCAACACTTACGCTCGCCGAGCCAGAACTCTTAGCATAAAGAGTGATAGTTCCAAACAGCGCATTACTCTTTAGCCCTCCCGTATAGCCACCGGTCTTAATCAAAACACCACTATTGTTGTTAATCTCATCGTATCCGGGTTGGTTTAAGGCCATCCAACCGCTAGCGAGACTAAAAGATCTAACCTCTAGTAGATCAGCGGGGTACTTGATCTCTGCTTTAACTGTATATATAGAATCAAGTTCTGGATTCACGTAGATAGAGACACCATATGTTTGCCCCTCAACGTAAGTTCCACTTAACGGGGCAAAGGAAAGACTTGCCGCTAGAGCGGACGTAATCATTGCTAAACCAATCAGTAATGTCGATAATATTATGCTTGTTTTTTTCATCATAGTTGTTATGCCCAGTTAATCATTAACAAGTTAAAGTCTAAAATGTCAACTATTCCATCATCGTTGAAATCAGCGGAATTGTTAGAACCAGATTGATTCCACTGGATCATCAGCATGTTAAAATCCAGAACATCTACCTTCCCGTCTCCATTTGCATCTCCTTTAGCAGAGTCAGAAGTGTCGGAGGAACCCCCCCCTCCACCGCCGCCACCGCCACCGCCACCACCATTCGAGTTGAGCCCACCAAATGTTGTGAAGTGGAATGTAACAATCTTCGTGTCCGTACCATTTGAGATATAACATTCTCCTGGAGCAACTGGATCTTCGGGATCGGCGTAAGTGCCACCACAGGTGTTAGTTATTTGTAACCAAGTATCTGAGCCTGCAGGTCTGTAACCAACAGTTCCGGTAACACCTTCAAGTAATATAGTAACGCTGTTGCTGAAAACCAATATTCCATCAGGAGAACCGACGCTGATAATCGTATCACCAACGGAAAAACCGGAGGGGGCGGTCCCAGAATTAGAACCTGTTTTAGGAGGTTCAATGGTACCATCCCAACCAGCAGGACCCTGAATCACCGTACCATCGGGGATACTGATACTGACATTATCTAAATCTGAGTTAGTTAAAATAACTGGTTCCCCTTCAGTCCCAGATTGAAGAGTAACTGACTGTTCTAGAGTAACAGTTTGGCCTCCGACACTTACATCTTCTGGCTTTTGTGTGATCACAGAGCTCGAAAGGTCAAGCACCGTGTCATCTGTCAGCTCTAAGGTAGTATCACCATCTGACATTTCTGCCTCACCCTCTTCCGAAGATGAAAGCACAACATCTCCTACGGCGTTAACAACCTCAACCGTTACCTCATGCATTCCCACTACCGAATTATCATCTGTGTTCACTAGGTCATAAGTGACGATATATTCGCCGGTTGGGGCGCTGGAACCAAAGACAATCTTGTCGGCGTTGGTGAACTCATCGTTTGCAACCAATGAGAATCCTATTAGGGCATCGCACTCATTATCATGACCAACATCAATTACATTTCCATCGCAAGAGCCGAGAGCGACAAGGTCACCGTTGCCGTCAGCCGCGAGCGGATAATGGAATGTTTCGATATTGTTGTCGGTTTGGTCTTCCCAGCCGACTTCATCTAAGTCCACCATATTGGCGGTAAGCGCTGAAGGGCCACTAACCGTCACTTTCCATTTAATGGAGTTCGTCTCTGCTCCGAGGGTAAGACCGGTGTAAATTGTAGTGCGACCTAGATATGCAGAGTCCTCGCGGATAACAGTTGAGTTGATTTGAGGTGTAAAGGCATCGTCAACTGTGCTGGGATCGGTGGAAGCAATGGCGGCAGTGCCCGAGAACGTTTCACATGCGGCATCAGTACACCAAGGGTCGAAAATAACATTGTTTCCAACATAAGCGCCTGTTCCTAAAGGGTTTTCTGTTGCGTGATATGGGCCAGTCGCGTCGTTCCACCAGTTATTCTCGGCATTTACTTCGTAGTTGTAAGCGCTGATGTCGTCATTGTGTATGGCCACGCCGCCGAAGTCGGTCGCGAGTCCGTTGAACGAGTTGTTTTCAAGTGTCACTGTACCACCAACCGGGTTATCCTCGAAAAACACGCCAAACTTATCGGCGCCGGAAGCCGAGAGACTAGAGAATGTGTTACCGGTGACCTCCGCGTCCTGTGTCGGACCCTCAAGACCGATTGCGTGCGTCCAACCGCCTACGCTGTCTAGATTCAAAAAAGTGTTGTCGAGAATCTGCACGTCGGTTCCCGCTCCATTGTTCACGAGCACACCATAGACGCCTTTCGCCGCTGAGGAAATGCCGTTGAAGATGTTGTCTTGGATAACGATACCAGTACTCGGGTCGACACTGTTCGAATCGCCAATAAATATAGCGTCCGCGCTCTTAGTGCCAACCGCATCAATGTTGCTGAAGCGGTTGTGCGAGATGGTCACGCCGTCAGGACCGTGCACGAGGTAGATACCCTTCACTTGCCCGGAACCACCGATGCTGTCGAAGAAATTGTACGAAAGTGTCGTACCCGTGTGGCTCGGTGTGTGCTCGGCAATCTGAAGTCCGTACGTGCCAGTCGGGTTTGTGATAGTGAAGCCATTAACGGAGACTGAGTCAGCGTCGACGATCATGAGGCCGTTCACCGTCGATTCGCTCCCATCGGCTGCCGTGCGTGTTGAGGTGTCGACGTTGGATTGTGCCCCAAC
>Ga0210057_1004575_pt1 | contig 18276 bp, 23 predicted proteins | sample CryGeyCG2114_010_2_FD_183968 | JGI IMG/M metagenome (GOLD analysis project Ga0210057, IMG submission 183968) | Groundwater microbial communities from aquifer - Crystal Geyser CG10_big_fil_rev_8/21/14_0.10 (SPAdes) (version 2) | ecosystem: Environmental > Aquatic > Deep subsurface > Groundwater ...
TCTCCTCAAATTTACAAACAAATTTTAATGATTGCTGGTTTAGATAGATACTATCAAACTGCTACATGTTTAAGAGATGAAGACTTGAGAGCGGACAGACAGCCAGAACATATGCAATTTGATTTAGAAATGAGTTTTGTAAGCAGTGATGATATAAGAAAATTCGTAGAGGAAATGTATAAATATCTTTTCAAAAAAGTATTAAATGTTAATTTAAAAGATTTTACTGTTTTAACTTATAAAGAATCTATGGAAAGATTTGGATCTGACAAGCCGGATATGAGATTTGGTTTAGAATTAATTGATGTTACTAATACTGCAAAGAAATCTGAATTTAGTGTTTTTAAGAATGCTGAAAAAATAAAATGCATTAATCCTGAAAAAGATTTATCTAGAAAAGAATTAGATGAATACATTGAATTCTGCACTAGTAATGGTGCTAAGGGAATGGCTTGGATAAGAGTAACTGAAAAAGGATTAGAAAGCAGCATCTTAAAATATCTTTCTCCTAAAATTCAAGAAGAACTATTAAAAATTATAAAACCAAAGAAAAATTCTGTTTTAATGTTTATTGCTGATAAGGAGAAAATTGCAAATTCTGTTTTAGGAAGATTAAGATTAAGATTAAGAGATGATTTACAATTAGCTAAGAATAATGATTTTAAACTATGCTGGGTAAAAGATTTTCCATTATTTGCCTGGAATGAAGATGAAAATAAATGGGAACCTGAACATCATATGTTTTCAATGCCTAAACAAGAGTATACTAAAGATTTTGAAAAGAGACCTGGAGAAGTTATTGGGGATTTATGGGATTTAACGCTAAATGGAATTGAATTAGGGTCTGGTTCTATAAGAATAAGCAGTCCTGAATTGCAAGAAAGAATAATGAAATTTATTGGATTAACTAAAGAAGAAGCTAATAGAAAGTTTGGATTTTTACTAGAAGCATATAAGTATGGTGGTCCGATACATGGAGGAATGGGTTTAGGAGTTGACAGACTTGTTGCTTTGATGGCTGGAATAAATGATATCAGAGAAGTAATAGCATTTCCAAAAAATAAGAATGCTGAGTGTCCTATGGATAATTGTCCTAGTGACGTTGAAGATAAACAATTAAAAGAATTACATATCAAATTAGATTTGGTTAAGAAATGAAAGTAGACAAAGAATTAATTTTAAATGTAGCTAAGAATGCCAGGTTAAAATTAAGCGAAAAAGAAATCGATGAATTCTTGCCTGAATTAAAAGAAATTTTAGAATCTTTTTCTAAATTAGATAAAGTAAAAACTGATAAACTAGAACCTGCTTTTCATCCTATTAATATAAAAAATGTTTACAGGGAAGATAAAGTTGAAAAATCATTAAGTCAAGAAGAAGCACTTAGCAATTCTAAAAATAAAAAAGATGGTTACTTTAAAGGACCTAAAGCAATATGAAAGCTCAAGATTTTATTAGTGAAGTAAGAAAAGGAAATATTGATGTAGTAAAACATACTGAAGAAGTTATTAAACAAGTTAAAAAAATAAATAAAGATTATAATTATTTTAATGTTGTTTCAGAAGAATTAGCATTAGAACAAGCAAAAAAAGTAAATAAAAAAGGAAAATTAGCTGGATTACCTATTTCTGTTAAGGATTGTATTTGTGTAAAAGATGTTGAAAGCAGAGCGGGAAGCAAGATTCTATCTGGTTATAAGCCGGTATTTAATGCAACTTGTATACAAAGAATAATTGATGAAGGCGGAATAATCATTGGAAAGACTTCTCAAGATGAATTTGGTTTTGGAAGTTTTTCTGTAAATGTTGGTACAGATTTTAAAATTCCTAGAAATCCTCATGATGAAGAAAGAGTAACCGGTGGTAGTTCTGGAGGAAGTGCTGGAATAACTGCTAAAGCTGAATTTCCACATGTTTCTATTGCTGAAAGTACTGGAGGAAGTATTGCTAATCCTGCTGGTTTTTGTGGTGTTAAAGGAATAACTCCAACTTATGGATTAGTAAGCAGATATGGATTAATTGATTATGCTAATAGTTTAGATAAAATTGGAGTAATGAGCAAATATACAGAAGATTGTGAACTCGTTTTAGATGTTATAAGAGGACATGATGAAAGAGACAGTACAAGTTTAAAAGAAGAACTAAAAGAAGGTAAAATAAAAAAAATAGCATTGATTAAAGAAAGTTTAGATGTAGATAATGATGTTAAAGAAATTATTTTAGGAAAGTTAAAAGAATTAAAAATAAAATATGATAAAGTAAGTTTACCTTTAACTTTTAAATATGGAATACCTGCTTATTATATAATTGCAATGGCTGAAGCAAGTACTAATCTCGCTAAGTATTCTGGAATGAGATATGGATTACAGGAAGAAATTAAAGGAAGTTTTGATGAATATTTTAGCAATGTTAGAAGTTCAGGATTTGGTAAGGAAGCTAAAAGAAGAATTATTTTAGGAACATTTACTAGAATGGCCGGATACAGAGATCAATATTATCTCAAAGCTATGAAAGTTAGAAGATTAATAATAGAAGAGTATAATAAATTATATAAAAAATATGATTTATTAATAAGTCCAACTATGCCTTGTATTGCTCCTAGATTTAGTGATATTGTAAAATTAACTCCATTAAAACAGTATATGATGGATGTTTTAACTGTTGGACCTAATTTAGCTGGATTACCTCATGCTAGCTTCAATGCAGGATTTAGCAAAAGAATGCCTGTTGGTGTTATGTTCACTGCTAATTATTTAAATGAAAAAAAAATAATAGAAATAGGAAAAAAGTTTTAAAAAAATCTTATCTATCCTTCCAAGCAACTAAGCCCCAAATAATTAATTGTGCTATTCCTGCCAACCAACCAAGTAATGGTATTATTGACAACAATGGAACAAGGCTTAATACTCCAGGATATTTTCTTTGTTCAAAAATATTCCATGTCCAAATTATCGCAAATACTATGTTTACTATTGGTATTAACATAATGAATACCCAATACCATTCTTTCTTTGCTAGAATTGGAAGTATTGCTATTTGTGCTATTGGCACCCATGCTAACCAAGCAATATCGCCTTTCTTTAATTTTTTAGCAATAGTACTTAATACCAAAGCCATGTATATATAAAGAGCAACAAAAATTAGCAAAACAAATGCTAAAGCTACTCCTGCTAAGGCTAACATTCCTCCGCCTATCATTGGTGCAAGTGTTCCTAAATCAACCATTTTTTACCTCCTTTAAATAGATTTAAACCATTTATCTGCAAATTGCCCAATAAATGGAATTTCTTTTTGTTTTCCTGATAAAGAGTTTAATATTCCTATTATCCACAAAGCGAGTAGACCAATCCATATTACTAAATTTATTAACCAGCCTAAAATAGGGATAAATACCAAAACCATCATAACTATCGAAGCAACTACACCAACTATGAATAAAACTAATCCTTGTTTTGCATAGTACATTGCATATTTGTCATTTTTTTTAGTTGCATAAACAACGATAAATCCTATAATAGTTAGAAGTATTCCGAGAAGCGCATAAAGTTTACTGTCATCACTTTTATTTTTAACTTTTCTTTTTGCCATCGTTAACCTCCTTTTATCATTAGTTTATTAAGTTTATATTAATTTTCATATATAAAAACCTTTCCAAAAATTATATAAGTATATATCTCTTTTTTTATTTATGATAAAAATAGGTTTGGAAGTGCATGTACAATTAGACACAAAGAGTAAAATATTTTGCGGTTGCAGCACTAAAAATGTTGAAGAACCAAATACTAATTGTTGTCCTACGTGCATCGGAATGCCTGGAAGCAAGCCTGTTTTTAATCTGGAAGTTTTAAAACAAGCATTAAAGGTCGCATTAGCCCTAAATTGCAAGATTACAAATAACACTTTTTTTTCTAGAAAAACTTATTTTTATCCTGATATGAATAAAAATTTTCAGATAACACAATATGAATTGCCTCTTGCAATAGAAGGAAGTTTGAATAATATAAGAATAAGAAGAGTGCATATGGAAGAGGATCCTGGAAAATTAGTTCATATGAATGAATCTTGTTTAGTTGATTACAACAGAGCAGGAATTCCACTTATTGAAATTGTAACTGAACCTGATTTTAAAGATGCAGAAGAAGCCAGAGTTTTTTTAAATAGATTAATAACAACTCTAGAATATCTTGGAGTTTATACAAGAATAAGCGAAGCTAGCTTAAGAGCAGATGTTAATATTTCTATGGATGGCGGAGAGAGAGTTGAAGTAAAAAATGTAAATGGTATAAAAGATGTTGAGAGAGTATTAAATTATGAAATTATTAGACAGAAACAAGAAAAAGCAGTTAGAGAAACGAGAGCTTGGGATTCTGAAAAAGGAATTACATTTAGTTTAAGAAAAAAAGAAACAGAAGAAGATTATGGATATATTACAGAAGGAGATTTAACTCAGATTGAAATTGATAAAAAATTAATTGAGGAAGTAAGAAAAAATATTCCTGAATTATCTCATGAAAGAGTTGAGAGGTATATTAAGAAGTATAACATAGCAAGAGATGATGCAGAAGCGATTGCGGCTGAATTTTTATTATCAGAATTATATGATAAAGTTGCTGTCAATGTTGATCCTGTATTAGCTGCTAAATGGATGAGAAGAGAATTAATGAGAGTTGTTCATTATAACAAATTAAATCTTCATGATCTTGAAATGGATGAAAATCATTTAATACAACTATTAAAATTAATTGAAAGTGGAAAAATAACAGCACAAGTTGGACAGAGATTAATAGAAAAATTAATAGAAAAACCATTTGATGTTGAAGAATATGTAAAGAAAGAAGGATTGGGAAGTTTATCGGAAGCAGGAGAATTGGAAAAGTATTGTAAAGAAGTAATTAAAGAAAATCCAAAACCTACTGAAGATTACAAAAAAGGAGAAGAGAAAGCTCTGCATTTTCTAGTTGGAAAGGTAATGAGATTAACAAAAAGTAAAGCTACACCTAAAGAAGTAAATGAAATTCTTAGAAGACTGATTAAATAATTATTAAAATAATATTGATGATTATTTTTTGGTAAATAAAAATTTATTATTGGCTTCTTTAAATATAATTTTATTTTGAAATTTTTTGAATGTTATTTCAAAAGAATCAAAAACTCCATCAAGCCCAATTATAATATCACTTTCATCTTTTATCCCTTCTTTTTCTAAAGCTATTAAAACCGGAATTTTATTTAAAATAATAGATTGCCTTTGCTGTTTTCCTAAGAACATTATTTTTGCTGTACTATAGATTACTTCATTTGATTCGCGAAAGGCATATAATTTATCTTTCTTCCCTTCTTTGTTGAGACCTATAATATTTGCTATACTTTCAGGAATTACTGTAGTATCACAACCCGTATCAATAAGTGCCGGGATAGTAATTGAGCTTAAGTTACCTGCTAATTCCACTAAAATTCTTGGTCTACTAACAATTTCCCCATTTTCTAATTTTTCTTTCTTAAATTTATAGATTAATACCATTATAATTAGTGATTAAAGAACAGCTAATTTATTTTTAACTTTGGTAATAAGTGATTTTTTTTGAGGATATTTTTCTTTCGCTTCTTTTACTACTTTTTTAACGTCTAAACCACTAGCAACAACATGTTTATCAACAATAGCAATCCATTTACCTGAATAACCACTTAAATCTTCTTTTAAAAACCATTCGTAATTTAAGTAAGCATTTACCATTTTCTTGTATATTTATATTTTAACTTATTTATTAATCTTTCCATAATCCTTAAATAACAATAAGAATAGTTCCAATAATCATGATAATACAAGCTAAAAATTTTTGTATTAATTTCTTCTCATGAAATAATTCTCCACCTATTAGTGTATCAAATAAAGTAGAGAGTCTTTTTATTGGCATTACAAGACTGATTAAAGCTTGAGAAATAGCTAAGTAATAAGTTACATTAGAGATCATCATAGCAAAAGCAGAGATTAAAACAGTTTTCCATGGTTTTTTAAATGATTTTTTAATATCTTTTAACCCATTGTAGAAAGCAAAATGGAATAATAAGATATTCATTACGGTAAATGCCCAAATGAAACATAGTGCTGTTATTGGAGCTACAAAATTTAGAGAGTATTTATCACCTATAGAAGCAATAGCCAATAATAATACTGCAAAGATAGTGTAGAAAAGATAATTGTGCTTCCAGTATGTTTTTATGTATTTTTTTAGATTTTCTGTTGATTGAAGTAAATAAGATCCTATTAGCAACACTGCAACTCCAAGTATTTGCTGCACGCTTATTCTTTCACCCAAGATAAAATAAGCGAGTATTAAAACGAAAAAAGAAGATAAATTTAGAAATGGAGAGACTACACTTACCCCCTTATGTCTATAAGATTTTGTTATATAAATTAAACCTATTGAATGAACAAAAGCTATTAAATAAAAAATACCTATGAAATTAATTGGCAATTTAAAGTCTACAAACCAAATTAAAAATATTAGAATAAATAATAATTGAAATATTTTATAAATTGAAAGAAATTCCATTGCATGATAATTTTTAAGGGATTTCTTTTTGAATATGGTAGAAACTGTGAAAAAGATTGCCGATATTAAGATGTAAATAAACCAGTTCATTTTATTATGTTAAACGCGTTTAGTATAGTATAAACTGCCCCCAATACGAATATTATTATTAAAAATATATTAATTAAATTTGATTTTTTAATTTCATATTCTGGGATTCTTTTACCTAATTTCTTTGCTTTATTAAACATTAAAATTATTAAAATGGCTTCTAAACCTATAAAAACTCCTCCTGCGATACCTATTGTTTTTGTAAAACTTTTTTCTATTAAGAAGATTAGAAATGGTACTGATACTGCAAGAAGCCATGCTAAATTTTTATTTATTTTAAAATCATAATTATAAGTTTCTTTTAATCCCAATCCTATTGTCAAGAAAGAAGTAGCCATAGTAAGAATAGCAAAGAGATTTCCAAAGATTAACATTTTTGTTCCAAGCAAGTTTCCAAGACCGATAGTTGCTATTTCAGTTGTATTTGCTCCTGTAACTCCAATAACAATAAGAGTAAATAAAAAATATAAAACTACTGGTATAATTGATCCTATTAGTATTGCTTTTTTTAATAATCTTGTTTTTGTTGATAATTCTTCTCTCATTTCCGGGATTGCAACTGCTCCTGAAAGTGCAAATAAGATAACCCCGTAAGGATAGAATATTTTGAAGAGATTAAAACTTGCTAGATTACTTATATTTACTTTTGATATTGCAAAAATACAAATTGAAAGTATTATTAAAATAACAACTGTATTTAATAGCATTTCTGATTCTTCAACTGCTTTAAGACCAAAATAAATCAATGCTGAAAAAATAATGAAAAAGATAGTGCTAAATACAAATGTAGAAAATGCGTGATTAAATAATACTGATAAAGATTCTCCTACTCCTATTATATAAGCAGTCATTGCTCCAGTGCTAACAAATAATGTTGATATTACCATTAATATTTTACCTGGCTTGCCTAAATAAATTCCTGAATAACCTGTTAATTGATGATTTCCTTTTGTTCTCAGGACTATTTCACCAACATAAAGATAGAGTAAAACTATTGCTACACTCAAAATTAAGAGTAATAAAGCACCTGTTAAGAAACCTGATTTAGATATTACATAAGGCATACCTAAAATTCCTGCCCCAAATACAGTTCCTATAAGAAGAGATATGGCACCAAATAGAGGACCTCTTTTCATATTATTTTAGATGGAACATTATTTAAATATGTTTTTGTTTGTTCTTTTAGGGCCTATGGTGTAATGGATAGCATGCTCGCCTTCGGAGCGATCGATTCAGGTTCGAATCCTGGTAGGCCCGTAAATTATATTAACTAGTATTTCTATTAATTATCTATGTTGATTGAGCACTCTAAACATTGGTTAAAAAAGAGAAAATACAGATCAGATATAACCGATGAGACTATTTTATATTGCATACAAAATTCAAATAGATTAAAAGATAAATACTGGAAGATGCTTGGAATGCCATTAATAGAATTCCTCCTTCCAGTAGAATACTTAAAGTAGTTTATAAACAAAAAGGGAAAGATATAAAAATACTAACTACCTATTGGTTAGATTAATAAAAATGGAAAACTGGTATGATAAGGAAGAAGATATATTGAACATTCAATTAAAGGATGAAAAATATTGGAAAAGTATAGAGTTACCTAATGGTGTCGTTTTTGATATCTCTAAAGAGGGTTCTATTGTGGCTGTTGAAATATTAAAAGCGAGTAAAGTTTTTTCTGGTGATGTTAAAAAGGTTATTGAAACTGCTAGACAAGCTTCATAATTTTTAATAATTTTACTTTCTAATTGTTTTTAGATAATTTTATAAATAAAAAGAGAAAAATTGATTAAATAAATTATATCAACAATAGAACAATTATTCCTAGAGTATTAAGTATAAAACTAAGTTTCATCACATTTCCAAGTTTAATTTTTGTTAATCCCGCCAACATTATAACTCCTGCTTCATCCGGTAATGGAGAAGCAATTACTAATCCAGCAAGAGCATACATTAGATGCAGTTGAAGTTTTTTTCCTATACTTTTTTCAATCAATTCATTAGTTTTTCTCATAACAATTGTTTTTTTTAATCTAAAGAATTCATCTTGAAATGAGGCTCTGATAAATTTGAATATGAGTACATCTAAAATTAATGCTCCAGTCCCGCCAACAATTCCGGCGATCCAAATATTTTCAGGATTTAAAGTTATAAAGAATCCTGCTGCGAGGGGAGATGTAAACCCAAAGGTAAATAATAATCCTGCTATGAAAACTCCAAAATAACCCCATATACCTAAGTGAGAGACGAAATCGCTTATAACAGGATTCCTAAAAATAAAATAAGCTAAAATTATTGCTATTATTAAACATATTATTTTGGGGTACTTAAAATTAAACAACCTCTTCATTTTAAATTAAAAACAAGTTAATATATAAACTTTTTCTATAGAAATGCGGCGATATATGACCCATTAACAATATATTTCATTAGATAATTTTTACTTATAAGTTAGAAATGTTTCTGCCACTTTGCCAACCACCCGCGCCAAGTTTATAAATGAAAAGAAATTATTTGTTAAAATGAAAGAAATTCGAATAAAACCTTCGGAAGAATTAGCATATTGGGTCGGAGTTGCTCAAAGTGATGGTTCTTTATGTAAATATCTTGAAAAAGGAAGGACTAAACCAAAATATAAGATTTCTATGGAAGTTAATGAAAAATCAAAACTTATGTTAGTAAAATTTGTAGAGTTATCAAATGATCTTTTTAAAAGAAAATCAGGGATATGGAAAACAAATAGAGATACGTGGTGTATGCATATAGGGGTTTCCAATTTAATAGACTTGTTTCAAAAAATAGATATAAAATTTAAAGATCCTCCAATACCTCCTGATTGGTGTTTAAAAACAGAATCTTTTTTTGGTGCTTATTTAGCAGGACTTATTGATGGAGATGGTAATGTTAAAATAAGAAGATCCAAATATCCTGTTTGTGTTGTAACAATTTCAAGTGGTGTTAAACAAATAGAGTTATGTAAAGCAATAAAAAATAAATTAAAATGTGGTGCTTCTGTTAGTAAAGAAATTAAAAAAGGATATTTAGATGGAAGACTTATAGAGGGGGTAGGATATAGACTAGAATTTTTAGTTTCTTATAAAAATATTAAATTTTTTAAACTGTTTATTGTGCCCTATATACAATTAGAAAGAAAGAAGAGTAAACTAGAAAACTTTATAAATTTAAGAGAAGGCAATGATATATCGGGGCCATCTGCCAACTTGGTTAAGCTTCGAGCCTTGGGTCTCTAATTTAAGAGCAAGCCAGCTCGTGATTCGGGTTCAAATCCCGATGGCCCCACTCCAAAACTTTAAATAATAATAAGAATTTAATTTAATGATGGAAAAGAAAAAAGAAATAGGATTAACTGTAAAAAAAGAAGGGGATTTCTCTGATTGGTATACTCAGTTAATGCAGAAAGCAGAATTAATAGAATATAGTGATGTTTCTGGATGTTATACTTTAAGACCAAGAGCTTATTCAATCTGGGAAAATGTACAGAAATTTTTCGATGATCTAATTAAAAAAGACGGTGTAAAGAATGCTTATTTTCCATTACTTATTCCTGAAAAACTTTTGAATAAAGAAAAAGAACATGTAGAAGGGTTTAGTCCTGAAGTAGCTTGGGTTACACATGCTGGTGGCAGCGAATTAAATGAAAGACTTGCTATAAGACCAACTTCTGAAACAATAATGTATGATAATTATAGTAAATGGATTAGATCCTGGAGAGATTTACCTTTAAAATTAAATCAGTGGTGCAATGTTGTAAGGTGGGAATTTAAACACGGTGTACCTTTTTTAAGATCAAGAGAATTTTTATGGCAGGAAGGACATTGTGCTTTTGCAACTAAAGAAGAATGCGAGAAAGAAACTTTAAAGATTTTAAATTTTTATGCAAGAGTTTTTGAAGAGTTATATAGTATACCTGTAATAAAAGGAAGAAAAAGCGGGAATGAAAAGTTCCCTGGAGCAGATGTTAGTTTAAGTGTTGAAACATTTTTACCTAATGGAAAAGCAATACAAGGAGCTACTTCACATAATCTTGGACAGAATTTTTCAGAACCATTTGATATCAAATTTTTAGATAAGGAAGAGAAAGAAAAATATGTTTGGCAGAATTCTTGGGGAATATCTACAAGAAGCATTGGAATAATGATAATGATGCACGGAGATGATAAAGGATTAGTATTGCCTCCTAGAATAGCTGAAGAAAAAGCAGTTATTGTTCCTATATTATTTGATAAAGGAAAAGAAAAAATATTAAAAAAATGTGAAGAATTAAGTAAAAAACTAAAAAAATATAATGTTATTCTAGATGATAGAGAAGAATATAGTCCTGGATGGAAATTCAATGAGTGGGAATTAAAAGGGATACCGATAAGAATAGAATTAGGGCCTAAAGATTTAGAGAAAAAACAAGTTGTATTGGTAAGAAGAGATAATGGAAAAAAAGAATTTATTAAGATTAATAATATTGATAAAAAAATTAAAGATACTCTAGAAGATATACAAAAGAATTTATTTAAGAATGCAAAGAAAGTTTTAGAAGAAAGCATTAAAGTTATTAAGAGCAAAGATGAATTTAACAATGCTCTTGAAAATAAAAAGCTGATTAAAATGCGGTGGTGTGATGATCGAGTCTGCGAAGCAAAAATAAAAGAAGAAACAGGAGCTAAATGCATTACAATTCCATTTGAACAAGAAAAAATTAGTGGAAATTGCCCTTACTGCGGAAAAAAATCTAGAGTGTGGGCTTATTTTGGGAAGAGTTATTAATAATTTCTACTTTAGTTCCGCATTCTGGACAGAATTTTTCATTGCCTTCTAAAGCCACACTGCAACTTTTACATCTTACTGGTTCTTTTTTTCTTTCTATAACGGTTTTATAATTTGATTTTCCAGAAAGTAACTTTGAGAATGCTCCAATCACCTCTTCAGAATCCATATTATCTGAAATGTCCCAACAACCGCCTGCTGTTCTCTTTGACATCTTGGTTTTTTGTAATCATATCTTTCTTAAAAGCTTTTTGGAAGGAGTAAAGTTTAAATATTTAGAAGAATTAAGCTTAGTATTAAAACTGGAGGATAAAAATGGCTAAAAAATTGGTTGGAAAGGTAACTCACTTTTTTAATCAGATAAGTGTAGCTGTTATAGAACTTAAATCAGAGATAAAAAAAGGAGATGAAATCCTTATAGAGAGAAAGAGTGGAGAGGAATTTAAGGAAAAAATAGACAGCATGCAAATAGAACATAAAAAGGTAGATAAGGCAGGAAAAGGGCAGAGTATAGGCTTAAAAGTGAGTCAAGTAGTAAGAGAAGGAGACCTAGTTTATAAGGAATAAACTTTGTTTTTTTATTTAGAAAAGTTTATATATAAGTTAGACGTATGTATAAACTAATATGGCAATTGAAGTTGTTGTTAAGAAATGGGGAAATTCAATGGGGGTATTGCTTCCGAAGAATGAAATTGAAAAATATCATTTAAAGGTGAATGATAAACTCATAATTGAAGTGATTAAGAAAGCAAATATTATGGACTTATTTGGAAGTCTTAAAGGAAAAGTATCTGGGCAAGAGTTTAAAGATATGGTAAGAAAAGGATGGGAATAATCAACACATTTTTCTATGATACCTATGCATTATATGAAATTATAGAAGGCAATCCAAATTATAAAATATATACTAAGAATGTAGGGATGATAATCACAAAATTAAATTTGATGGAATTATATTATGGATTGTTAATTAAATACGATAAAAAAATAGCTGAAAAATATTATAATGAATTATTAATATATATTGCAGAATTTAATGATGAAACCTTAAAAAAAGCTATGCAATTTAAGGCGATGAATAAAAAGAAAAAATTATCTTATATTGATTGTTTAGGTTATGTTAAGGCTCTTGAAATGGGGATAAAATTCCTAACTGGAGATATACAATTTAGAGATATACCTAATGTTGAATACGTTAAATAAAACTTCTTTAGGTATTAAAATATAAAAGATAGAAAGGTTTAAATAATCTAGTTTTTCTAAACAGTTTAACGATGGGACTATATCAAGAGATTAGGGAATTATGGAAAAATCCTAAAGATGAATTAGGTAAAATCTATAGAGAGAGACTTATTCTTTGGAGAAGAGAACCTGTTCTTGTTAGATTAGAAAGACCTACAAGATTAGATAGGGCTAGATCTCTTGGATACAGAGCTAAAAAAGGAATCATAGTCATAAGAGTAAGAGTTAATAGAGGTGGAAGAAAGAGATTAAAAATAAGAAAGGGTAGAAAAAGCAAGCACTTTAGAAGAAGAAAAATTTTAGGAAAAAATTATCAGCAAGTTGCAGAAGAGAGAGCAAATAAAAAATATATTAACTTAGAAGTTCTTAATAGTTATAAGGTGGGAGAGGATGGAAAGCATTATTGGTATGAAGTAATTTTAGTTGATCCTCAAGCTCCTGAAATAAAATCTGATAAACAATTACAATGGATTTGCTCTGGGAAACATAGAAAAAGAGTTTATAGAGGACTTACTTCAGCTGGAAGAAAATCTAGAGGGTTAAGAAGTCATGGATTGGGTGCTGAAAAAGTAAGACCTAGCAGACGTGCAGTTAGAATAAATAGATTAAGATAATTATTTCTTCTTTTTTTGAAACTTGTAGATATATAAAATTTCAAGAATAGCCAAGGTATTAATAAGAAACATAATCAAAAGGGTTATATATGAGTTATTATATATAGACTATAAGTGATATATAATGAAAAGTACAACAATACAAGTTGATAAAACTATTATTGATTCATTAAAAGAAATAAAGGAATATCCTAGGCAAACTTATAATGAATTGATTACTAACATGATTCAAGTGTTTAAAAATATGCAAAAAAGAAATCAGTATGATGAATTTCTTCATAAGACACAACAAGTCAAAATGAAAGAATTATGGGATAATAAAGAGGATGAGGCTTGGGAAAATGCTTAAATCAGGAGATGTTGTTTTAACAAAGGTACAATTTACAGACACATTTGAAATTAAAACGAGACCTACCTTAGTATTATTTGAGGAATTTGATAATGTTGTTGTCGCAGGAATTACAAGCAATAAAGATATGAAAGGTGTATCTATAACTAAAAAGGATGGTGCTATTAAAGACAGCGTCATAAAATTAAATTATATATTTACAATTTCTAAACAAATGATTGAAAAAGTTTTATTTCATTTGCCTAAAGAAAAAAAGCAAGAAGTTTTTAATGAATTAGTGAAAAGATTAAAAATTCTTTCTATATGATTTAAAACCTTTTTTATTGAATTTTAAGATTATAGAAGATAGATTAAAATAATTCTCTTCTTTTTCTAAAAATTCTTTTTATTATTAAATAAATTAATGTGGTGAATATTGAATGAAAATAGTAAAATCCTTAACCCAAAATCTCTTCAATTTTTGTTATAAACTCATCCGCATCGTCCAAGGATGTTTTTGCCATTTCTCTTGTTATTAAAGGAGTTGCATCATATTGGGCAGTTTCTCTTTTGGTTTTAGTTTGGATAAGTTTAGTGATTAATTGCTCACTTAAATTATATGCTTTCATAAGTTTATGAATATCTTTAATTTCAAGCTTTTTGTCTTTTACAAAATTATACTTTAATACCACAATTGTTGCAGCATGGCTTTTTGATTTATATCCTAGTTTAGCCAACGCAGCCAAACTAGAAGTATACATTGCATAATAAGAAACAATAATAACACAATCGTACATTTCAAAATCAGAAGCAAGATTAAGCAATTTTCTTATATCTTCTTTCTCAGAGATATTGAAAAGTAGATTAGCAACAGTAAAGTTCTTTCTTGATTTTGTCAAAAACGACTTTTCAAGCTTTTTATGTTCATCATTCTTGAAAAGCTGTTCTTTTTTCAAATATCCTTCGATCTTCCTTTTTAAGATTTCGTTTCTATCTTTCATGCGATTATTCTCCAAAACATTTCATGTCCATATAAAGATATTCCATATTCTCTAACTTCTTTTCCCACATTTAATTCTTTTGATTTTAGCATTTTTTTCAATTCTGTAATATCTGTAATTAAAGAACTTATTTTAAAATTATGTGAATATCGATAACTTGCACATTCCCCCTCTATGGATTCTCTTAAAATTTTACTCTTTAAATCATTAATTATAAACATTAAATCTATATCAGATTGTTTTGTTGATTTGTCTTTTGCGTAACTTCCAAATAAGACAATAGAATGAATTTCGGAAGGATATTTTTCAGTAAGTTTGGATATTAAGTTTTCTATGATTGTTTTAAACTTTATATTTTTTTTATATAGCTCTTCTTTTTTTATAATATCTAAAGACTCGAGAAGATGCCTTGCATTTGGGCTATCAAGATTTAATTTGCATTGTTTAGAACTGCCTATTTTTTCTATATTAACTACTTGTTCTTTTTCCATTTCAGTTATATGATTATATGCAGGCCTATACCCTATTTTTAGCTGTTTTGAGATTTCTAGTATAGTTAATCCTTTATCTAATCCTTTTCTCATTAGTTCTATGATTTTAAGTAATGTTTTTTGTCTCATGTTTTTGTTATTCATCTAATGAATAGTGTTATTCACTTTAGTATTTAAATCTTTGTATTTTGGAATATATATTTTAGTGGAATAATTAAATATTTTCTTCTTTTTCAAAAAAAGAGTAAAATATAGACGACATTCAAAGAATAAGATTTGTTAGTTAAGAAATTTTATTATCTTCTTTTTCTAAAAATTCTTTTTATTAGTAAGTAAATCAATGTAACAAATATTATTGGAATTGCTGCTATTAATGCTAAAGTATACAATTCTTTAATATCATTTGTTGTAATTAGTTCTTCTATTACAAAGGTTCTTGAAGATGTGGTATATTGTTTTCCGTAAGTTAATTCTAGATAAGCTACATATGTTCCTATTGGTAAATTCTTTGTATTAAATTCTTTTGTATACTCTTTTGTTTCTGTCATTGAAAAGGTTTCACTCTCTTGAACTAAAACAGTATTATTAAGATCTTTAACTACATAATTTACTGTAACATCCACTGATTTTCTTTTTTCTCCAATGTTTGTGAGAAGAACTGTTGTGTTAATATCCTCTCCGATTTTAATTCTTGAAGTTTCTGGAACTAAATTTAAGATAGCATCGAACAAAGGTTTTCCATAATCTGTCTCTAATATTAAAGGAATTTTTCTTTGCTGGGCTTCCATTTGGATATTTAATTCTCCTGTTTTTACTCCGAGATTATCTCCGTAAGCTGTTATTCCTATTGTTTTTGATTCTGTGCTTTCTAATATCATTGAAGTTGCAGATAATTTAAGATTGGACATAGTACTGCTTAGACTGATAATTAAAGGAGCAGTTCCTGTATTTTTTATAGTTATAGAACTTTTACTTTCTTCTCCTAGAATAATACTTATCTTAATTTCTTTTGAATCTGTTTCAAAGGATTTTACAACTGCTCCAGCTCCACCTGTACCTGTTCCTCCACCACCGCCTCCACCACTTGTTATTGGAGTTCCTGCTGCAGCTACTGGAGTTTCTTCTGAACTATATACTGAGAATCCTGTTACGTTGAATATAAATTCTCCATTAGGATAATCTATTTCTGTACAATCAGGTATATCACAGAAAGTTCCATCTTTTAATACTCTTGGATTTAACCACGTTATGTTGTATAAATATAATGTTGTGGTTATGTTTAATGGAGGTAAAGCTGATTTATTTAATTCTATTCTATTGAAACTAATATTTATGTTTGAATCTAAGTCATATCCTGCACTTAGATCTAATGTATTAGTCCAGTTTATTTTACCAAAATTAGGATTTTCTATTACTAGAGTTGTGTTGCTTAGATTAACTGCACTTAAATTAGTAGTAGAACCGTTGAAATTAGATGAAGAAGTATTTAGTACTGAAATTATTCTTGTTTCTGAATTATTTATATTATTAGAATTATCTGTACAATTTATAGACCAATTGTACTTGCCTATTAGAGTATTATTTATTTGGAAGTTTATACTTGTATCTTTTGTTATTGAACTGCTTGTTTGATTTATTGAAGAGTTTAAGATTAAGGAACAATTATTTACTGTATTGATATCACTTACGTTGTAGATAAATGTAATATTTCCATTAGGATTTCCTGATTGATGTATTGGATTGATTAATTGAATTAATGGATTTATTGTATCTAATGTAAAAATAGATAAATTATTTCCTATATTATTTGAAGTATCATTAACATATACAGTAATATTATGTAGTCCATTTGTAGTAAAAGTATAAGAAGTATTTACACAGTTAGCTATTGTGTAATTAGTTCCATTCTGGTCTATCATATACCAGCAACTATCTTTATTTACATCTGTATAAGTATAGTTTATTGAAATGTTTAAAACTCCATGATATGAATTATTTATAGGATATGTTATGTTTACTACTGGTTTTATAGTATCTATTGTAAATCTTATTGAAGAACTATTTATATTATTAGCACTATCATTAGTCCATACTGTTACATTATGATTTCCTTCTGTCCAAGTTATATTTGTAATATTTGTTCCGCAGTTTATTGTTAGATTTATTCCCATAGTATCATTGGAATACCAGCACTTTTGTAAGTTTATATCCGAGACCGTGTAATTTATATTTTGAGCTGTATTTGAAGTGAATGTGTTGTTAATTGGAAGTGTTATGTTTATTTGGGGAGTAAGAGTATCTATGCTAAAATTATTTATAGCACTCCAAGAACTATTTTCTACACCGTCGTAACTATTTATTCTAAAGTAATATAATTTATCTGATAAAGAAGGAGTTGTATATCCACTAGCGTTTGCTGTCCAGTTTGCTTTATAATGTGCTTGTTGTGTAAATGAACTATCATTAGCTATAAGAATATTATAAGTTAGAATATCATTGTCTACATCTGTTCCATTTGTAAAAGTAATATTTATTTTATTAGTATTATAATATGTATTGTTTACTGGATTTAATGATGTAGGGGGTAATGGTGCTGTGTTTAAGATTGTAACTGAACTGCTATTTGTTTCTGGGCCTAGTGTTGTATCATCGTAAACAGTTGCTCCACAGATGTAAATATCGTTCTTACTAGTATTAGTTACATTTAAAGGTGAATATGCGAGACTTCCATTATTTACATTACTATTATTACCGTAGAAAGCTAATTGTCTATTATTATTAAGATACCAATTGAATGTAACATTTAATTTTTCTAAGTCTATATCAAATACACCTGCTGAACAATTTAATTGGACATCTTTCTTTAGAGTACCATTATGAATTATTGTTGTTTGATTTATTGTTGGGGCTGTATTTAAGATTGTAATACTAGAACTATTTATCTCTCCACTCCAATCACTTCCATCATAAGTCTGAACTCCACAAATATAAACATCATTCTTACTAGTATTTGTAATATTAATAGGAGCATAAGCTGTACCAAATAATACGTTTGAATTATTTCCGTAGAAAGCTGTTTGTCTAACGTTATTCAAATAGAAATTAAAAGTAACATTTACCTTATCAATATCATCATCTTGAGTAATATTAGCACTACAGTTTAATTGAG
>Ga0210057_1004576_pt1 | contig 18274 bp, 17 predicted proteins | sample CryGeyCG2114_010_2_FD_183968 | JGI IMG/M metagenome (GOLD analysis project Ga0210057, IMG submission 183968) | Groundwater microbial communities from aquifer - Crystal Geyser CG10_big_fil_rev_8/21/14_0.10 (SPAdes) (version 2) | ecosystem: Environmental > Aquatic > Deep subsurface > Groundwater ...
AGTACGGCAGGTGGCCCGATGTCTCGAACAGTTCTTGGCGGGCGATGTGGGGAGTGGTGACCCTCAGATACCCAGCCTCGGCTTCCATTTCCTTGACCAGCCGTTCGATCTCGTCCTTGATGATCTGGCCTTTGGGCAGCCACATGATTAGGCCTTTGCCCACCAGGTCGTCGATAAAGTAGAGCTCCAACTCCTGGCCCAGCCGCCGGTGGTCGCGCAGTTTGGCCTGCTGCTGGCGTTCCAGGTAGTCATCAAGCTCGGCCTGGCTGGGCCAGACTGTGCCGTAGATCCTGGTCAGCATCGGGTTGTGCTCGTCGCCACGCCAGTAAGCGCCGGCTACCGACAGTAGTTGGAAGTGCTTGATCTCGGCGGCGGGCGTGCCAACGTGGCCGCCGCGGCACAGATCGACAAACCCGCCCGATTGATAGAGGCTGATCGTCTGGCCCTCCCCGGCGAGTTCGTCGATCAGCTGCTGCTTGTACGGATTGTCGGGGAACTGCTGCTTGGCCTCGTCAGCCGAGACTTCCCGGCGCTCAAAACCAGACCAGTCCTTGCCTAACTGGCGCATTTTTTGCTCAATTTGCGGGAAATCGCTCTCGCTGACGGGCTGGCCGAACTCGAAGTCGTAGTAAAAGCCGTCGTCGATGGCCGGACCGATGGCCGGCTTAGCGTCAGGCCAGATCTCCAGCACCGCCGCCGCTAGCAGATGGGCAGTCGAGTGACGAAGTTTCTCGAGATCTGACGGTTGGTTAACAGGCCGGTGTGAAGAGTTTGGCATAGGCTAGGTACTGTTGGACAGCTACTTGTTACTCTACTGAGCCGAGTGTCCTGACCGCAAGGACAGTTACTTAAACTAGGGCTGGAACAGCTCGGCCATCGGCACAAAAAATCCCCTGCTGGAGGGGATACTGTGGTGACTACACTACCGCCCTCAAGCAGGGATGTTAGTGGTAGTGGTAGCCAAACTGGCAGCGCTCATGTTGAGGTGAAGTATAGCACACAGCGGCGGCGGACTGGGGGAGCGTAAGTTCAAAATGGAATCCGCGCACCTGCGTTGCATTTTTACCAGTCCGTTGCTTTTTTGGGTGAGGCAGCCTGGCGCAGGTTAGTCGAGTGATATAATTTTGTCGATTTCTTGTCACTGATGGTCAAGGTACCCGCGCAACTGGAACAACTCTCAAAACCGCCTGATGAGGCTGTTGACGACGTTGGTCAGAACCCTTACTCGATCGGCGCTAGGCAGCGAAACGGCCACCCCGGCTTCGAACAGTACGATGACGCCACCCTTTGGGCCGAGCAGCAGGTGCCGCCAGGGGTGCTGAAGCGACTGCCCTCGCTTGCTCCGGAGCTGGCGGGAGGTATTATCGGTCTGCTGATCAGCGTCGCCGCTCCTGAGAACGTCCCTTTTCGACCATTACTTGCCAGCTTGCCCCTGCTAGCAGTAGCTCTCCTATCGGCCCACTGGCATCAGACAATACTTCACTCCGCAGAGATCGACCTAAAAGATATGCGCCAGGGACTAGACTACGCCACCATCTCACCCGATTTCGACAAACTCATCAACACTCAACACCGTACCTTTAGATATCTCGGCTACCTTCTGTCAGGCGTTGTCGGGACTGGGATCGGCGTGCCTCACGCCTGGCTGGTGGTGGTCGGGGCGCTGACGGCCCGAGAACTTACCGAGACGTTCAGGTCACGCCGCTGGACGCGGCGGTTGAAAGCTATTCGCGGAAAGTTGACTGGTCAAGCCGGTCCCTTCTAGTGATCTACCACTAGCCTTCTGCCTCCTTCAAGTGGGCGCTGGTTGTCGAAAGCTTTGGTCTCGCCCTCGCCATTTTGGCCTTGCATTCCCAACACGCTCCAACTACCTGATGCCGGGTTGACCCAGAGCATGCTCGAGTCAAGCCCCATGGCCGTGGCCAGATTTTCGATCGACCGCCTTGAGTAGACGTCGTCGCGAGGGATAAGCACTCGGCTCCTTTCCGCGCCGGCCCAAAGGCACGTAGTTGTTGCTTCTAGACCAGACAGCCAGTAGGGACAAGTACTTCTGCCTCGCGTTTCCCATTGCACAAAAAAACCTCCCTGTTACTCAAACATTAGGAGGTGAGGCTGTTGCTGTCTGTCGGCCGCGTTACACCACTACCTCCACTGCCACCAATTGGCCTTGAATCGAAAGGCCGCCGGTAAAAGCGGAAAAGTGAGTACGCATACCGGTATGAGTGTACCACACCGCACCGGGCGCTCGGGCTCCGCCACCAAGTATGATACAATCCCCCTCTAATCCAAAGACAGCGTGGGGTTGGACCCAGCCTGGCCACCGAACCAGGCCAACCGTAAACATCGCGCCGAGGAGTGACATGCCAAGCAAGCAAAACCAGGCTCAAGTAGAGCTGCTCAAACAGAAACTTTCCCAAGCCAAGTCGGCGGTGATCGTGGATTACGCCGGCACCTCGGTCAGTGATCAAGTCAAGTTGCGCGCCCAGCTCAAAGAAGCCGGTGGCGAGTTGTTGGTGGCTAAAAACTCACTGATCGACTTAGCTGTCGGCAAAGGAAAGTTCGCCGAGTCCCTGACGGGCATGAACGCCGTGGTGTTCTCAAACCAAGACGTGGTGGCGGCCCTCAAGAGGCTAATGGCCTTTCACCAGCTCAACGACAAGCTGACCATCAAGCAGGGTGTGATGGACGACAGGGTCTTGAGCCCGGCCGAAGTCGAAACGCTGAGCCAACTGCCGGACAAGAACGAGCTGATCGGCCAGCTGATCGCCCGCTTGCAGGGCCCAGCCTACGGCCTGGTCAACGCTTTGACCAGCGCCCAGCGTGACTTAGTGTATGCCTTGCAAGCTATCGTCGACAAAGGTGACGAGGCCGCTCCAGCGCCGGCTGCCTAACATCAGCTATCTTAAAAAAACACCACCCAGAACGTTCAACTAGTACTAACTCAACACCGAAAGGAATCACCATGGCAGATGACACCAAAAAAGCCGACGCTCAGGCGGCTGACCAAACCAAAGACCAAACCAAAGACCAGGTCGAAAACCGGGCCGATGACCAGCCCAAAGCTAAGGCCCAGGCCAAAGAGGCAGCCAAGGACGTCTCGGCGTCGGTCCAGAAAATCGTCGGCTCTATCGAGAAACTGTCGCTGATGGAAGTGTCCGAGCTGGTCTCGGCACTCGAGGACAAGTTTGGCGTGAGCGCCGCCGCGCCGATGATGGCCGCCGCGCCGGCTGCCGCCGGTACCGGCAACGGGGCCGAAGAGGCTGAAGAGCAAACCGAGTTTGACGTCATCCTCAAAGATGCCGGTCCAACCAAAATTGCCGCCATCAAAGCCGTTAGGGCGCTTAAACCGGACTTGGGACTGGGCGATGCCAAGACATTCGTCGAGTCGGCGCCCAAGCCCGTTTTGGAGGGCGTCAAGAAAGAAGAAGCCCAGGCAGCTAAAAAGGCGCTGGAAGAAGCCGGCTGCGTGGTCGAGCTTAAGTAAGCCTCAAGCTTTTAACCTCGGTTTTTCTCGGTTTTCACTTCTTCGATCAATCACACTAACGCGTGACCAGACAGCCACCCTTCGGGGTGGCTGTAGTGTTACTGGCTGTAGTGTTACTTAAAATCCAGTCTCACTTGCGAACGACAGCCAGGTTTTCCCGGTCTTTTCCACACCCAATTTACTATAGGTTCTAACACGAAATACTATGAGATATAAGTGTGGAAAAGTAGCCGCGGCTCTCTACCCTTGCCCAACTACCCCTGGTAGTGTTCTATTTAGCATGAATAAAATTACCTATTGACCTAGTACAACCCAGTCTGCTAGCTTTTACATCAGATTTAATCCTCACCTTAATCGGGCTGATGGCTGGTTTAAAAAACGGCTTGGCGTCTCGACAGCTATAGGCCTAACAAATATTACCAATCAGCATCATGAAAGGATCCCTACATGCCTGATTCACCTGCCACCTCAAGTACTTTGAGTACGCCTGTCCCTAGTACCTCTAGCCGAGGTAGCAATCTGCGAGACATGGTCGATGAACGCAAGACCGGCCGGGCTGGTGACGCCAGCAAACTCGATATCAACAACCTGCCCGACTTGTTGACGGTGCGGGAGGTAGCCGACCTGCTGCGCGTCTCTCCCCTGACCATTAAGCGGTGGGGCAAGCGCGGCAAACTGCCGGCCATCCGGATTAACTCTCGAGGCGATCGCCGTTATAAAAAAGAAGCAGTGCTGTGGCTGCTAGGCATGAAGTCCGGTGGTCAAGATTAGCCCCGGCTAGTCCGGCTTTACTGGACCAAGCGCGGACCTGACTACCAATCCCAGGAACCCAATCAGCCTAAGCTGGCGGCGCCACCGCCAGGGCTGGCGCAGTAGCCGGTAGAGCCACTCCAGCCCCAGCCGCTGCCAGGCAAGCGGTGCCCGCGGCACCGCTCCCAGTAAAAAATCAAAGGCGCCACCCACAGCCATGACCAGCTTGGCGTCGGCCGCCGTCAGTTGCCGCCGGTGCCGAGCCATCCACTTTTCTTGCCACGGCGCGCCCAGCGCCACAAACACTAGCTGAGGCCGGCAGCGGTCTAGCGCCGCCGATAGCCGTTCCTCTTCGGCCGGCAGCGGCCGGGTGACGTCGATATAGGCGGGCAGCCACCACAAGATACGTCGCTGGTCTCCGACGGCTTTTTCTCTAGACAAAATGTTTTCGTTCGCTGTCAGTTCCGCCACCAGCCACTGACCGTACTCCCGGCCCTGCCAACCCCTGCCTCCTATCACCAACACTCTCAGACCACGACGGGCAGCTATCAACAACAGTTCGGCCGCCACATCCACTCCCGCGATTCGCTCAGTTAGGGGTTGGGCCCTGCCCAGTATCGCCAGTAACCGCGAAGCGGCTACTAGGCCCACTCCATCGGGCAGTTGGAACTCTGCCCCCCTGATCAAAAGGGTAAAATCATGATCAGAACGGCTCAAGATAATTTGCTCGGGATTTGGGGTGACGATATAGGTTGGTCGTGCCGAGTCTACCAGGCGAGCCTCGAGCTCATTTAGCAGTTCTTCTCTAGTACTGCCAAAAAATGAAAAGTTCCACAAATTGACTCGTCTATCGCTCTTTTTCATGATTCTGCCTGCCAGGAGATCGACCAAAAAAACGAACAAGTTCCTAAGGACTTTTCGGGAGGAGCACTGTTTGGCGGCCGGTAGTGGTAGCGAGTGGCGTGAAAGCGGGTTGGCGGCGTCATGGTGAGAGATGCTCGGGGGCTATGTTTCGTCTTTCATACGGTTGGGAGCGGTGGTGAGCAGGGTGTTGACAAAAGTTGTTGGTGGGCGCGGCGGCGCTGGTTGATGGGCGCGCCAAGGCCAGTTGACGACCACTCTAAAAAGAGCATCGGCTGCGAAAAAATTAGTGGCCACAACTGTAGTTTAGAGCACATTTTGTCTAGACACAGAGTCTATTTTTTACTACTGACCAAGGGACATTTTTAGCGAGTGACTGCTCCTGTTTAGGCTCTCATGCCTTGTAGTATGCTACCATGCTAGCTACGTCACTATGACGCCGTCCGCCGCCTCTCCCTCTCCTGTCCCGTCTGCTGGGTTGTTTACCGGGCCGTTTGCTGAGCCGTCTGCAGGTTCGCTTGCCGGGCCGTTTGCAGGTCCTGCTACCGATCCTTCTATCGGGCCTGTTCCCCGGTTGGCTGCGCTGGAACGGCTGGCCGACCGGCAAGTCGGACTGCTTGGCTTGGGACGCGAGGGCTGGTCGAGCTACCGCTTTCTACGGCAGTTCGTACCAGGGTTGCGGTTGATAGCGGCCGATCGCCGGCCGGTCGAAGAGCTCGCTCAAGATTGGCAACAAGCATTCGAGAATGACGACCAGTTGGAGTACTTCCGGCTGCCGGACCAGCCAGGCCCATCTCTGGACCAGTCGGGTTCACGCTCTGACCAGCCAACTGGACACCCTGACCGGCAACCACCTCAACTCGAGGTGGACTTGGCACTGCGCACCCCCGGCATGACGCCGGCCACGGCCCGGGCCGCGGTCAACAGCCAAACGGCGATCACTTCCAACAGCCAGCTAGCCTTGGAAATTGCCGCTAACCTGCCGGACGTCACCAGCATCGGGGTGACCGGCACCAAGGGGAAAACCACCACCACCGCAGCTATCCACCATCTACTGGAAACAGCGGGGTTTAGTAGTCAGCTGGGCGGCAACATCGGCACACCTGCCCTTGACGTGGTTGGACAGCTGTTGAGCTCAGATACCCAGGCTAAGCCAGACCATCGACGTCACTGGCTGGTGTTAGAGCTATCCAGCCATCAGTTGGCAGACATGACGATCAGCCCTGACATGGCAGTAGTTCAGCTGGTGTCGAGCGAGCACCTGGATTACTTTACCGATGCTGCCGTCTACCAAGCATCAAAAAAAACTATCGCACAGTATCAAAAGATTGAGCAGGTGATCATATACAATGCCGAGTCGGCGGTGGCGGCCAAGATCGCCGGACTATCGGCTGCCGGTACGCAGCTGGCGTTTGCCAGTGCCGCTGCTGGTCAAGCCCAGTCGTCACCCGACTATATTTTTAGCGGCGGTGAGCGCGGGGCTAGAGAGTTCTCGGTGTGGCGCCAGGGCGGTGGCGGCACGGCTGGGGCGCCTCCTCGCGACCAAACCGGTCAGCAAGTGATATCTGTCCCTCTGGACCAACTGCGGACCAGAGGCGCTCACCATCTCTACAACCTGGTGCCGGCGGTGATCATTGCCGACCACTATCAAGTAGCTGCCGAGGTGATCGCCCGAGGGGTGACCAGCTTTCAGCCCGTCCCCCATCGCCTGGAGCTGGTAGCCAGCCTGAACGGCGCCGAGTACTACAACGATAGCGCCGCCACCACTCCCGACGCCGCCCAAGCAGCCATCGAGACGTTTGCCGGCCGGCCGCTGATCTTGGTGCTAGGCGGTTCGAGCAAAGGTGCTAACTTCTCCCAACTGGTATTGACAGCGGCGGCGGCCCAGTTGCGGGCGGTTATCCTCCTCCCACCAGAGGGCGAGCAGATCTGGCAGCAACTGGAACCGTTGCTGGCAAACAAGCCCCAAGCAGACGGCGGCATCCCGCCCCATCCCGTCATCAGCCGCCAGCCAGTCATGGAACAAGCATTTGCCAAGATTGAGCAGTACGTCCAACCAGGGGACGTTGTCCTGCTCAGCCCAGCTTGCGCCAGCTTCAGTCAGTTCGACAGCTACCAACAGCGCGGCGATTTATTTAGGCAAGAGGTACAAAAACGGGCCGGCCCCGCCCCTCAAACATAGTTCCCGACTTTCGCGAATTAGTAACCACTTAATTTGCTGACTAGATTTGCTGACTGGCCCCATAGGGAGTAGTTTCTTTGGGGGTGTTTTTTTGGCGCACATTTTCAGTGTGTCATTAGTGGGCCGTTAGTGGGCCGTTTTGGCACACACGCTTAAAGTGAGTTTTTTAGATGTGCCAAAAATAATGCCATTGCCAAATTGCCAACTGAAAAAAAACATCTTTAGTGACCACACTTGGCTTGCCCTTAGCCTGGAAAGAAACGTAAAAATCAAAAGCGCGAAAGTCAGGTAGTTGGAATCGTTTCCAGAAACCGAAAACTGATACCGGCCGAGCAGGGCCGGAATAAAGTTAGCGATGGCGATGGCGATGAGCTGCTGAGTGACGGTGATAAACATCAGCTACTACTGCCTGGTGGTCGCTGAGTCCGGCGATCACCTCTACTCCACTTAGCTGATACTCGGGCTGGCTGAAGAGGCCATCGACTACCAGCTCCAGCTGGCCGGCTTTGTGAAACCGGCCATCGAGCGTTGTTTTCACCTCCGGCGGAATGTTGTCCGTGTAGCGCTCGGCCAGCCGCCGCCAGGTCTCCCGACCCCGGGGCGCGTTAAAGTCGCCACACAAAACATGAGGAGGTACATCGGCAAGAATGTCAAACATCTTGTCCAAATCCCGGAACTGCTTGGGCGTCGGGTCACCCCACTGCGACCAGGTAAAGTGAGTAGTAGCGATGGTGTAGTCCTGGCCGTCGTGCTCCACCGTCAGCCACAGCACGGCTCGGTCCAGCGAGTTAGGAATGTTTTGATCGTAAAAAATCGGCCATTCTTGATCTGGGGTACGGCGGTACGCCCGATCGTAGTAGCGATGGTGTTGCTGCTTGACCGGCAGTTTGGTCATCACCGCCAAGCCCATCAATCCCAGCGGTTCATCCACAATGTGGTAACCGTCGGCGGCCCGGACGTCGCTCATCGGCACGAACACCGCCCTCATCTGGAGCGCGCGCTCCAGCTGCGGCAGTGAGGCTTGATAGACCTCCTGGAGACAAACCACGTCCGCTCTCAGCTGCCGCAAAAAAGCCGTCACTAACGATAAGTGGCGGCTGTTCTCAATATTGAGACAAGCCAGCTTGAGCGGTATCCTGTTGCCAGACATGATCGGGGCCGATTCGATACAGCCATGTTTAGACCTATCGACTAGATCCTAGACTGGATTATACCTGGTGGTGGCGTAACCCAAACTGCGCTTGAACTCCTCGATATTTTCCAAGGCAGTCACCACCCCTTTGATGGCGGTCTGCTCAGGCTCGTCAACCACCGAGGCGGGCACGGCCAGTCGGTTGATCAGGTACTCGTCGAGACTGTCCAACTGGGCCAGGCCGCCCGACAGCAAAATGCCTTTGTCGATCACGTCGGTGGTCAGCTCCGGTGGGATCCGGGACAGCAGGTTACGGACACTGCGCTCGAACCGGCTGATCTCTTGGGACATGACCGGCTCCAGCGATGAACCGGTCACCACCACCTCTTTGAGGGCGGTAGCGCCGAGGTCGTGGCCCGACACCACCATTTCTTTGTCGCTCTCCAGTATCAGGGTACCAACCTGGTGTTTAAGCCGCCGGGCCGTCTCCAGACTGATTTCCAGTAAGTAGCGGTCGCGGACCGCCAGCTGGAGCCGCTGGTCAAGCCGGTCGCCGCCCCAACGGATCGATTCGCTGTCGATGATACTGCCCAAAGAGGTGATGGCCGCCTCGACCACTCCACTGCCCAGCTGGACCACAAAACTGCCCGAAGCGTCGGCGATCGGCACTCCGGCCCCGATGGCGGCCGCCAACGGCTGGCTGATGGTCAGTACTTCCCGGGCACCCAGCGAGTAGAGCAGTTCTGCGGTGACGTCGCGGGTGGCCACGCTGCTGCCAACCGGCAGGGTGATCATCATGGTTGGTTTCCAGAACCAGATTCGGCGAAATATCCGCTGCAGCAGGACACGCAGCAGCGCCCGAGTGTGGTCGATCCGAGCGATCTCGCCGTGGCTGACTGGCAGTACTACCTCGATCTGCTCGCCCACTCGGCCTCGCATTGCCAGTGCCTCGTCCCCCACCGCCACTACTTTGCCGGAGTAGCTCTCGACCGCCAAACAGGTAGCCTCGTCGATGATTTCGTCATCCTGATTGGACCAGATCCTCAGCCGGCCCGTCCCCAGGTCGATGCCGACTAGTTTGTGCAGATTTTTGCCGGTGGTGCTCAAAACTCTTGCCATAGTGGTTGTTTGTTGGTGAGTGGCAGACTCCATCATATAATAGGGCTATGCCTTTTCAGGTCAATCGGCGCCTGCTGTACACGCTGGCGTCCGGTTTGGTGATTTTCCTTGGCACCTTTCTAGCCATTCAGTATGCTTCCGGCGCCTACCGTTTTACCGAAAGCGGCGTCTCGCCGGTCACCGGTCTGCTCAGCGCCAACTCGTTCCCTAACGGCGCCGAGGTGTACATCGACGACCGGCTGGTCTCGGCTACCGACGACACCATTTACCTCAAGCCCGGCAGTTATCAGATCGAGATTCGCAAGGATGGCTTCTGGCCGTGGCGTAAAACTGTCGACGTCGAGGGTGAATTAGTCACCCAAACCAACGCCCAGTTGTTCCCGATCGCGCCCAGCCTAGTGCCGCTGACGTTCACCGGTGTCGAGAACGTGACGCCATCGCCGGACGGCCAAAAGATCCTCTACTACACCGCCTCGGCCTCGGCCCAGACCAAGAACGGGCTGTACGTGTTGGAGCTGGTCGATAACCTGTTGTCTCTCCAGCGCGGGCCCAAGCAGATCGCCCAAAACGTACCAGGTATCGACCTCAGCCAAGCCCAGTTCATTTGGTCTCCGGACAGCACCGAGGTCATGGTGCTGGCGCCAGAAAAAGAGCTGCTGGTTTCAGCTAGTGAGAACAACAACCTCAACCGTCTGCCAGACATCAGCTTCCAAAAAAGCATCATCTTTTCCGAATGGGAAGAGGAGATGTACGTCCGCGAGCGCCAGTTCTTGGGCCGCTTCCCTGAGGAAGTGATCGAAGTGGCCACCGAGTCCGCCAAAAATGTCTATATTTCACCTGACAAAAAGCGGCTGCTGTACACTTATGTGGACGATGTGCCGGTAGTCTTGCCGCCAAACCTGGTGCCGCCGGTACCCGCTCCCAACAACCAGCCCGAGTCTCGCCGGCTTCAAACCGACCAGCTCTACGTCTACGATCGGGAGGAGGACCGTAACTTCTCGGCGGGCAGCGTCAGCGAGCAGATGGAGATCGTCAAAGACCTGTTGGCCGTCGATCTCTACAACCGCAACCCCTTGTCGCTCGAGTCATCGCCCAGCGCTTTCCGTCGGCTCCAGGCTACCACTGCCGCCCAGCTCAAGCAAAACTTTGACGGCTACCACACGCCGCTGACCCTCAACAGCATCCAGTGGTTCCCTGACTCCAAGCACCTGCTCTACGTTGACGACCAAACCGTCAAGATCAAGTCCTACGACGGCACCAACGACACCACCGTCTACTCCGGCCCGTTCGCCGACAACTTTGTGTACCCCTGGCCAGACGGCAGCAAGCTGCTGATCTTGACAACGTTCAATCCTAATACCTCGCTTAATCTTTACGCCATCGAGATGAAGTAGAGCGGGCGGTTTGGGAGGGTGCCGGTGAGAGGACCTGCCGGTCGTAGTTTTGACGAGCCAAGGCACTTACCTGTTGTGCTCTCAGAGGGAATCGAACCCCCATCTAAGGTTCCGGAAACCTTTGTTTTGTCCATTAAACTATGAGAGCGTTTAGCAACTGTGGCGGCCCCTATTGTACCTGAGCGTTACTACCTGGCGACCGGCAGGGTGTGGCCAGCAGGTGTCGGCAGGCAGGACGCGAACCGGCCGCGACGCCGACAGCGTGTCCCCACCAGGAGTCGAACCTGGAACTAGCGCTTAGGAGGCGCTCGTTATGTCCATTTAACTATGGGGACGGTGTCGGAGAGGCGGGACTCGAACCCGCGGCCTCACGCACCCGAAGCGTGCACTCTAGCCATCTGAGCTACTCTCCGGTGTTGGCGTTGGCGGTGCTTATAGCGCCAGTGATGTCACCGTGGCGCTGCCGCCCACTGTCCCACCGCTCCGTCAATTATACCTCGAGCCGGCCGAGTGGCAGCCAGCCGACATTACTTGTCTTGAACAGTCGAGTATAATGTGGCCCTCTTTAGCCAAGTGAAAGGAAGCGGATGGCCAAATCAGTTGAGGCACGCAATAGAAAGTTGATTGGCAGAACAGTTCGTGGGGTCACCAACGAACTAACTGAGCTTGACGCTCAGAGTCCTGGTTTGATGTTGACGCTCACCGCCGCTGAGCTTGATGATGACAGACGACAACAACTACCAAAACTGGCCGAATCCTATGACGGTATCAATCTGTCGGAGAAGCCAGACGAGTACAAAATAACACCGACAAGCCTACTCGAAATACTTAAAAATGACGGTTTAGGTGACTCGGTAACACCGGCAGTCTCAATCATTGAAGACATTAGCGAAAACTGACCCAAGCACCCATTTATTTCCACTACACTTCGTCATCGGCGTAAATAACGCACTCCATGGCGCCGGTGTAGCTAAACAGTTCGTGGTCGCTGAAAACGATCTCGATCTCGCGCCGAGCATCCTCGTCGCTGGCTGAGGCGTGGATCAGGTTGAACTGCTGGCTCATCCCAAAGTCACCGCGGATCGAGCCTGCCTCGGCCTCGCGGCCCAGGGTAGTGCCCACCAGCCGCCTGACTACCGGCACACACTCCACTCCTTCCCAGACCATCGCCACCAGCGGCATCTGGCCCATGAACTGGATCAGGTCGTCAAAGAAGTGTTTGTCCTGGTGCTCGGCGTACCAAGACTTGAGCATGTCGTCGGTCAGTTGGGCCATCTTCAGGCCGACCAACTTCAAGCCTTTGCGCTCAAAGCGGTTAATGATCTCGCCGATCAAGCCGCGCTGCATGCCGTCCGGCTTGACGAGCACGGCAGTCCGAGTAGTCCTAGGCATAGTTCTCCTTCCTATTGTACAAACTGAGTAAACGGCGTCGAGTCCGAAAACGGCCCGATCACCGCCAGCCGGAGCTCTTCCGGCCGGAGCAGTTCGGCGGCCAGTCGGTTGAGCTCTTCAAGCTTGACTGCCTTGATTTTCTTCAACAACCGCTGAGGCGATTCTACCTCATCGAGCAGCAGCTGGCGCATCCCGAAGTACTGGGCCACTCGCTGAGAGTCTTCTAGTCCCAGTACCGTTTTGCCGGCCAGGTACTCTTTGGCCGCGGCCAGTTCCTCGGCGGTGACCGGCTGCCGCCCCTCCCCCAGCTCCAAAAATTCACCAATCGTCACTCGCAAGGCTTCCTCTACCCTGCCCGGGTCCACTCCGGCCGCCGCTCCCAGCAGACCGCCGTCGTGAAAGTGGTCCAAGTCAGAGTGAACGTAGTAAGCCAAGCCTCGTTTCTCGCGCACCTCGCTAAACAGCCGCGAGCTCATGTTGCCGCCGATAATGACGCTCAGCAGTGACAAGGCGTAGCGGCGCTCATCGCGGCGCGGCATGGCCGGCCAGCCCAACACAAAGTGAGCCTGCTCAGACCGGCGCTCCTCAAGATGAAAGCGCTCCGCCGCGAAAATCCGGCCTTTGGTCCGGGCAGTGGTGTGACGGGAAATGTCGATCTTGGCGGGCCGGCGCTGTGACTCGGGAGCGCGGCCAAACTGCTGCTCGATAACGTCGAGCAGTTTTTCGTCCTCTACCCGACGGTGATCGCCGGCGATGACCAGCTGGAGATTGCCCAAGTCGTACCAGTCGTCCAGAAAAGCTCGGAAGTCGACGGCGGTCAAGTTGGCCACCGTCTCTTTCTCGCCGATAACATCGTGGCCCAAGCCGGTGCCGTTGTACACCATCTGCTCAAACAGGTTGGCGATGTGATGGGCCGGCATGTCAGCATACATGTTCATTTCTTCGATGATGACGCCTTTTTCACGGTCGATGTCATCCTGACGCAGCTGAGGTGCCAGCAGCATCTCGGCCACTACTTCCAACGCCAGTTCTAAGTGCCGGGCCGCCGCTTGGACGTAGTACCCAGTAAACTCTTTGCTGGTGAAGGCATTGAAGTTGGCGCCGATGCCGTCGACAACCTTAGCCAGGTCCTGGGCGGTAGGATACTTGGCCGTCCCTTTGAACACCAGGTGCTCAAAAAAATGGGCGATGCCGTGCTGGTCGGGCTGTTCGTAGCGCGAACCGGTGTTGGCCAGCACCAGCACCGTGGTGCTCTCAACCGAGCTCATCGGCACCCTGATCACCGGCAAGCCGCTGTCGAGCTTGGTTTGGGAACAATCAAGCATGGAGTGTATTGTAACGCACTCATTGAGAACTAGCTCAAGCAGTCGGAAATATCACAATGTATCAAAAGGTTAAGTAATGACTACATAAAAATAGGCAGGTGGAACAACTCTGCTAGAACAAGATGTGATCTAGTATATCAATATATTAAGTAATAACACTAAGGGACTTTGCCAAGCGCCACGATAGTGACATCCTTTTGATCGGCGCCGGACAGACCACTAAAACATGGCCTGACCAACAGCCGTTCCCAGACCTCAAAGCCCTATCGAAAGTAGCTGACTTGAGGAAGAAAATGATTAACATGCTCAAGACAGGCGAGTCGAACAGGTCCTGGCCATAGTCCATTGTTTGGTAAAAGCCCTTTTTAGACCGTAGGATGGATCCACCTCTGGAAAAACGGTAAAAAAAACTGGTGATGTGAGCGTTTGACCACCCAAAAACTGAGATGTCGGGTATCTTTCTACCAGGTGGGCAAGATATTAGTCCTCTGAACTGGCCGCCTCTTCTGGGCTACCGGCTGCCGAGGTGATCGCTTCGGGGTGCTGTGGAGCTGACAGCCAGTGGTGTTCGACAGCGGCGGCCAACCTCCCTTACCTCAAGTAGCAATGCTTGAAAGAGGCCATTATTTAGAACACTATTTGTAATCCTCAATATTTTTTTCAGTTTTTTCTTCCCGCCAAGTAACCAGGCTATTATTTAGTACTCAATATACATAATTTTGGTAATAAGCTCAAGACATTGAATCGGGCCGGTGTGTTCAAGTTGGTTTTTTTCTTCGCTATTCATTCGGCTAAGCAATGTTCGGTATAACTTCACTTTTCAAATTACTGCTTGTCAGCTGCAAAAATATATGTCACAGTAACCATAGATTAACAATCTAAAATAAACGAGCAGTGAGTAGGCCTCCGCCAAACTCTCTCTCCGTCCGTGACTAACTGGACCGAACCAACGAGATCGGTCCTCAGCACGGCTGCTCCACTTTGCTCCAAATTCTTCAACACTTCTGGATGCGGGTGGCCGAAGTGGTTGTTTCGACCGCTACTTATCACTGCGAGTTCGGGTCGGCTAGTTGCTAAAAAAGCCAGTTTAGTACTGGTTTTTGACCCGTGGTGCGAGACTTTCAAGACATCGATGTCCGGTATCATACCCCGCTGAGTGAGTGCTTGCTCTTGCTTTGATTCCGCGTCTCCAAGCGCCAGCACTCGTACTCGGCCAATACTGATTATTACCCCGATAGATAGCTCATTTTTATCGGTACCTTTTGGCACGTCTTGCCAAAAAACGTCCGATAACCTAGTTTCGGAGTTTTGATCACTGAGTACATTATGTTGAGTGAGGATAGTCACTGTCAGCGGTCCCATCACCAGCTGTTGTCCTACTTGGGGTACGTGCAGCCGCAGGCCCGTTTGCTGTTCCCTCAAGACGGCCTGTTCAAACGCCGAAAAATCAGCCGAACCGGCCCGATAGTGATTTGTTACTAAGCGCGACACCTGATACTCTTCTAGAACAGAGCTTAAGCCGCCGTAGTGATCAAGATCGGGATGGGTCAGGACCACCAGTTCAATCACCTCGTCCCAGGGCGGCATGTAGCGCTCCAAACAAGCCAGTACTGCCTGGTCTGGCCCGCCGTCTATCAGTAGCTGGGCGCTGCCGGCGATCACTAGCATGGCGTCACCCTGGCCAACGTCACAAAATATGATGCTGGCCAGCTCGTCCGGCCACCGCCAAACCGTCCCCGCCAGCCACCAAACCAGTACCGCCGTCACTGCTACCGGCAGTAGCTTCAACGTTCTCGCCATCCCTCGAGTAACTGCCGTTTTTTCCGCCAGCGGTACCACCAACCATACCCCAGTACTATCGCACCGTACCAGGCGAAAAGCTGCCACGGCTCGGCCTGCCACTGCCGAACCGAGCCGGACCAGCTGCCTACTGCCGCCAGCAAAACCTGGAGTAACTCGAGTACTGCCGCCAGGCCGATGCCGGCAGCCGTCACCAGGCTGTTCAGGCCGGGAACCAGGCTGCCCAGTACCGCCATGACCAACCAGCCACCGGCCGCCAGTGTCACCACCGGCACCAACCACAACACTGCCACGTTGGTCAAGGGACTGAGCCAAGCCAACTGACCAAACCGCCAGGCAATCACCGGAATGACGAGCAGCTGGGCGGCCAGCGTTATTACCAACGACTCCTTGACTACAGCAGCCACCGTCATCCCCACTGAGCCAGAGCGGCCGCCGGCGCTATCCTGTTGCGGAAATAAGCCCATTTCCCAGACTAACCACGGTTGCGATAATGACTCTAGCGCCGGACCAAAGAGAATGATGCCTAGGGTGGCCAGCACCGACAACTGAAAACTAACGCTCCATAGGTACCAGGGGTAAATTAGCAGCATCGCCCCAGCCGAAATCAGCAAGGCCGTCAAGGCATGGGTAGGAAGTTTCCACAGGTGACCAACCCACTGTATGCCGGCCATCAGGCTGGCCCTGAGCAGTGACGGCGAAGCACCGGCCAGCAGAACGTAGCCACCGACCACTGTCAGCCAGACCAGCAGCTTAACACCTCGAGGAAAAAGATCGACCGCTCTGCGCACCGCCTGCGACAACAACCCCACGTTGAACCCCGAAGCAGCGATGATGTGCTGCAGTCCAGCCCACCTAAGCTGAACGAGAGTGGCTTGGGGCAAGCGATTGTTGTCACCAAACAACAGGCTGTCGGCTATGGCCGCTTTGCTAGGCGGCAGGTGAGATTGGAAACGATGGGCCAACTCCGCCCGCCAACGACCGGCCGTCAGCGTCACCGCGGTCAGCCCACGTTTTACCGAATGCGATGACTCACGCCAATCATCAATATCTTGAACGATCAATCTTTTTAGGGTGTTTGCCGACTGTGTCGGTCCGGCCATCACTCTGCCAGACACCTCCAATATTGATCCTATTTGATAGACTTGACAGTCTTTTATAGCAATCGAGTGATTGGCTACCACAAATCTACAGTTCGGTGGATACCGCCGCAGCCAGAGGAGGTCCCGAGATGACCGATTAATTTTGCTATCGCTTCCTAGCCGAATAATACCGCCAATAATAATTCTGATAGCTATAAATATAGTTAAAACTAGCCAAATCAGCTCAAGACGTTGTTTTCTTACTGCTATAATCATCCTAGATACACTCGGTTAAGATAGCCTTTGATAATTTTGTATTACTTTAAGTCGTTTGAGGTGATCGATCACTTCACTGCTATAGGTCTTTAGGGCCTTTCCTCTGCCAACTCCCCCTTTTAGGTCTGAGTGACACTTGATCAACTTTTGTCCTCAGTTTTTGTTTCTTCTATATCTCATAGTTCACGTCTCATAATTACAGAGTGATGAGAGTGCTGATGTCGTCAAACACCGACTGAGGGATGACGCTTCGTTCGATCAAGTCATCCAGTTGCTGGTATGGCCGACCGTCGATTATGTCCTGACTGCGCTTCTGGCCAATCCCCGGCAACTCCTGGAGCTGGGCCAAGGGGGCATGATTGATTGAGATCAGTTCCGACGGTGCTGGGCCGAGGTCCGTACTGTCCGCGCCCGCTTGAAGTTGAGCGCTAACGGTTGCCTCCCAGGCGTGGGGAATGTAGATTTTTTGGCCATCGGTCAAAGAGGCAGCCAAGTTGAAGTGGCGGGCGATGTAACTGCTATCTGCTTGATCGCTCAAGCCTCCTGCCGCCATTACCGCTTGGGCAACCCGGTCACCGGAGCCGAGCCGATACAAGCCGGGAGTGTTGACCGCCCCGCCTACATCGATAAATAGCTGGCCCAGTTCGCCATTCGGCAGACCGAGCTGTTCATCCTGGAGGTGGCCTGGTTGTTCAAACTGTTGAGCGTCGTTCGGGTTGGAGCCATCTTCCCCAACCGACTGCCGTTGGACCGGTTGCCAAGTCTGGGCCGAAGCGTTCTGCCTGAGCTGCCACAAGCCAAACCCGGTCAGGACCAGACCGGCAACGCTCAACACAGCCGCTACCGGCAGCTGCCAAGGTACTGCTGTTATCTTGGAGAGTGAATGTGGCAATATTGAGGCGCTTTTCAGGCTGGGGAGCTCCATGCTGCCGCCAGTATATCGACGTTGCCTTACACCAACCGTAGCGTCACGCTTTTTTGCCAACCGGCCCGGTCACCAGACTAACGATCCGGCCGGGCACATAGATCGAGTTACTCGGCTCTTCCCCGCCAAGCCAGCGCTGGACAGCCGGCAGCCGCTGGGCCTGCTCCAAGATCTGAGAGGTGTCCCCAAGCTGTTCGGCGGGTACCTTCAACTGGGCCCTGATCTTGCCGTTAACCTGAACGGGCAGACTGACTTGCGGCTCGGCCGCCAGCCGGTCATCCCAGGTTGGCCAGTCACTCAAGTGAACCGAGTCGGCTTCTCCCTCGAGCTGGCTGTACAGCTCTTCTGCTAAGAACGGGGCCAGTGGGGCCAGCAACTGCACGAAGTTAATCAGGCTGGCCCGGGCCAGCACCGCCTGCCGACCGCGTCGGCTGACATCTTCCCAGAGATTGGTCAGCTCCATTAACGCAGCAATTGCGGTATTAAACTTGAGCGCCGGAATGTCAGCGGAGAGCTTGCGAATAACCTGGTGAAGCTTGCGCTGGACCGCCG
>Ga0210057_1004578_pt1 | contig 18270 bp, 8 predicted proteins | sample CryGeyCG2114_010_2_FD_183968 | JGI IMG/M metagenome (GOLD analysis project Ga0210057, IMG submission 183968) | Groundwater microbial communities from aquifer - Crystal Geyser CG10_big_fil_rev_8/21/14_0.10 (SPAdes) (version 2) | ecosystem: Environmental > Aquatic > Deep subsurface > Groundwater ...
TTCCTCCTTCCTTTTGTGGTTCTGATAGTCGCGAGTCCGTTTTTCTTTCCGTTTGTAACGGGCAAGAATTTCGCCTTTCGGATTATTGTTGAAATCATAACCGGCGCATGGCTCGCACTTGCCATCGCGCGCCCGCAATACCGCCCGCGTTTTACCTGGATTTTGGTTGCCGTGGCGTTTTTTGTAGCGGCGCTTGGTATCTCGGCCGTGCTTGGCGTGAACACGGACAAAAGCATCTGGTCCAATTTCGAGCGCATGGAAGGATGGATAACACTTGCTCATTTCCTTGCGTTGTTCGTAGTCGCCTCGAGCATGTTTAACACTGAAAGAATGTGGAGAGCTTTTTGGGTTACATCGATTTTTGTTTCAGTTTTTGTGGCCGCCGTGGGGTTAATTCAGTTTATAGATGCTGAAGGCGGCGCCAGAGTTTCATCAACGCTCGGCAATCCAATTTATCTTGCCGTCTACCTTCTTTTTCACATATTCCTAACGGCGATGCTTGCGGCGCAAATGTGGGTTGAATCCTCATATAGAAAACAGACCATCGCCATTCTCGCCTCGGCGCTAATCGTGTTTGAGGCCGTTGTTTTGTTTTTGACCGGCACTCGCGGAACAATGCTGGGCCTCATAGGCGGCGTTCTGCTGACATTTCTAATACTGCTCGCGTTCGGACGCCAGTCGCGTGTAGTGTGGAGAACAAGTGCCGTTGTCGTTGGTTCGCTGATTGTGCTTATAGGCGCGTTCTTCATGGTAAAAGACCAGGATTGGGTAGAGCGTGTGCCGCCGCTTCAGAGGCTCGCGTCAATATCGTTTGATGACCAGACAACCAAGGCGAGATTCTTAAACTGGCAAATGGCGGTTAAAGGAGTGCAGGAGAGGCCTTTCTTTGGATGGGGACAGGAAAATTACAACTACGTCTTCAACAAGTATTATGACCCGGGTCTGTACAATGACGAGCAATGGTTCGACAGGGTCCACAATACTCCTCTTGATTGGGCGATTGCGGGCGGTATGGTAGGCCTTGTTGCGTACGCTTCCATTTTTATTGCCGCCTTATGGTACATATGGTTTTCCGGCGCGTTCGTCATATCCGAGAGGAGCGTTTTAACCGGCCTTCTCGCCGCGTACTCTTTCCACAATCTTTTCGTATTTGACACGGTAACAAGTTACATACTTTTTGCGTTCGTTTTGGCGTATATAGCACTTAAGGCCACCGAAGCCGGTGAGAGGTCCGCCGTGGCGACCTCTTCGCGATCCATGTCAAACGGCGCCCTCGCCCTTGTTTCCGTTTTGTCGATTGCAGGCGTGTGGGGAGTGGCGTCTTACGTCAATGCCGCGGCATTTGCCTCCGCCGATTCCGCGCTACAGATACTAAATCCGGCGAATCCGCCCGAGAGGGTGATTTCAGTCGCAAAGATCGCCGCCTCTCGCGGGTTTGGCGAACAGGAGATTCGCGAGCAAGTTTTGCAAAGAGCCGCGCGCTTGGTGGATTCCGCTGATGCGAGCGATGAGGACAAGGAAAGAATAGTGTTGTTCGCGCAGGAAGAAATGGACAAGCAAATAGCGATTGATCCGGACAATGCCCGTCTTCATGTATTAACGGGCGCCCTTCTTGAGAGCGCGGGGAAGCATGAGGAGGCGGCCCCGTACTTGCTTCGCGCAGCAGAATTATCCCCGACAAAACAGAGCATATTGTTTCAAGTCGGCGTTAACGCGTGGAATCTCAAAGAGTTCAATTTCGCGCGCGAGAAGTTTTGCCGCGCTTACGAGCTGGACACTTCTTTTGATGGCGCAAAAGAATTGTGCGCCGCCGCTTTAATACGGGCCGGCGATATATCGGAGGCCGAGGAGCTAGTTTCGTATTTCACCGACCGAGGAGTAATTCCTCCGGCCCAGATAGTGGCGGCGTATGTGGCGCAGAGAGAATTTAAGAAAGTGATAGAAATGTGGGAAGCGCGCACTGTGGTAGAGCCGGAGGATTTACAGGCGCGTTTCTCCCTTGCCGCCGCCTACTATGCAAACGGGGAACTGGGGATTGCCGTTGCTATTTTGGAGGATGTAGCCGCCGCTGTGCCGGCCTTGCGGGGGCAAGTGGACCAGATTGTTGAACAAATGCGAGCGGGTACGCTCGAGTTTTAAGAGCTATATAGGTTCAATACCGCTCGCTTTGCCCCGTTAGAAACTTCGTTTCTAACGGGGCTTGCTCTTAGGGACTCTTTAAAGTACTTGCTCTGTTTTGCATATGTGGTATACTTGTCATGAGTGCCACTGTGCAAGTGGCTTCAAAGAAAGTCTACGCAGCACCCCGCCCCGGCGGGGTTTTGCGTTTCTTGCGAAGGGGAATGTGTAGCAAGTTTGTGAATCGCCACAGCTTTTCGCTACTTAACTTCGCTTTTTTACTTTTTCTCTTTACATTACTTCTTCTCTTCCCATTCTTTACATTCTTTACATTCCGCAAAATCTACAGTCCACATATGCCCTCTACCATAAAATAGACGGTCGCATAAAATAAGGTAATGGGGCAAATAGAGAAAAAAGTGGCGAAACGAGTGCGGCGCGCACGTGTGCAAGACATAATGCTGCGCACATTGTACGGCGCAACGTTTCTTAGCATGGCGATACTGGCACCGAAGGCGGTTGAAGCACTTAAGATATTTGATCCATTTGTGCACAAAAAGCGCAAGCCGGTAGACAGAATTACACAAGCACTTTCTCGACTGGAGGTGCGCGGTCTGGTTGCGCGCGACAAGGCAGGCAGGTACGGACTTACAGAGAAAGGCGAGCACAAAGCGGCACTTTTGCATGCGAAAGAAAAACTAAAAATGCACCGTCCGCGAAAGTGGGACGAAAGGTGGCGCCTCATTATCTTTGACGTGTGGGAGAAGAGGAGAATTGCCCGGGATCGCTTAAGGCTCCTGCTTGAGGAAGTGGGGTTTGTTAGGTTGCAGGATAGTGTGTGGGTGTTTCCGTACGACTGCGAGGATGTTATCGCGCTTGTAAAAACGGAACTACGTCTTGGAGGTGGGAGTGTTTTGTATATAGTTGCTGAAGAGATTGAAAACGATAGCAAACTACGTGGTCATTTCCGTTTACCTTAAAATCTCCGATCGTAGATTTTAAGGTATATGTAAGGGAATGGGCAATATGAATTACGAGTATTCCAAATAAGTATTACGAATTGGTGGTGCCAGTAGGTATTCTGAATTGGTGTAGAATGTGTATTCCGACATGAATTAAGTGCCTGCTTTGTTCGTTCTGTGTGCACATGGTTCATTGGGTTTCCATTTCCTTTGGTATGATTAAGAAGTGCGCCACAGTGTGGAGGGCGGCGGCACTCATTAAGACTTTCACTTTTGGAGCTCGCACCCGCCTTCCACATTGTGTCGCACCTGTCTGCATGTGTGCATACACAGGCAGACGCAAAAGTCCGCAGAAGAAGCGGACTTTTGTTTCGGTGCCGAGATTTGCGGGCGAGCTCCAAAAGTATAAATAAAATGCGGAGCTTCTGCGCCGTCAGGCGCTCGCACCCGCCTTCCACATTGTGTCGCACCTGTCTGCATGTGTGCATACACAGGCAGACGCAAAAGTCCGCAGAAGAAGCGGACTTTTGTTTCGGAACGGAGGTTCGGTCTAGATTTGCACGGAGGTTGAATACGTTTTTGCTCTAATGTATGACGTTATTCCAATTACACAACGACCGTTATGTAATTGGAGTGCGGGGAAAATACTATTGTTGATAATTTCATGCGCGCATGCGCATGTATTTGTTGCGCGAATCGAAATGCGGAAATAATTTGTTCCCCGAAGAGATATATGAATAGTTTTTCATAATTAGTTTTCCACAGAATGAATCTTTCCTTCGCTTATGTTCCAAAACAAATGCAATAATAAAGGAAACGCGCATGCGTTTAAAGGGGTCGAATTATTCGACAAATACATATACATAATTTATGGCAGCTAAAAAACGACGCAAGGCCGCAAAGAAGGTTGCGCGAAAGCGAACAACCAAAAAGCGCGCGGCAAAAAAGACGACTCGACGCCGCAAAAGTGTGAAGAAGGCGGCAAAGAAAACCACGCGCCGCAGGAAAACCGCGCGACGACGCAAATAGGGTTTCGTCTTTATACCCGAAAACGCTCCGCTTGCGGAGCGTTTTTGCGGTTACTATTGAAGTTGGTCTAAATATACGTTGGTGATACTATAAGCAAAATATAAGCAAAATGAATTTTCTTCGCCGCATACTTGGGGACGAAAACGCAAATGCGCGTGCGCGCGCCGCGCGCATCGTGCCGGCCGTCAATGCCTTGGAAGGGAAAATGAAATCCCTTACGGACGCTGAATTGCGCGCAAAGACCGACGAATTTCGTACTCGTCTCAAGGAGGATGAGACGCTTGATGAAGTTGCTCCGGAAGCATTTGCCGCAGTGCGCGAGGCGTCGGTGAGGACGACAGGCCTGCGCCACTTCGACGTGCAATTGATAGGAGGAATGATACTTCACAACGGAGACATCGCCGAGATGCGGACCGGCGAGGGAAAAACGCTTGTCGCGACCTTGCCCGTTTATTTGAACGCTCTTGCCGGCAAGGGTGTACACGTGGTAACCGTCAATGATTATCTCTCACGGCGCGACGCGGTGTGGATGGGGCAGGTATACGAGCATCTCGGTCTCTCGGTGGGCGTTTTAAATCACGACCTTTCATTTTTATATGACAAAGGGCATGTGGAAAAAGACGCAGAAAGGGACGAAAAGGGCTCGTTCAAGGTCATGCACGAATATCTCCGGCCGTGTACGCGGCGCGAAGCGTACAGGGCGGACATAACGTACGGCACGAACAGCGAGTTCGGCTTTGATTATCTGCGCGACAATCTTGAATACGAAAAAGAGAATTTGCGCCAGCGCATTCCGGACGAGGGCGGGTATGCTTTTGCCGTGGTTGACGAAATTGACTCAATTTTAATTGACGAAGCGCGCACGCCGCTCATCGTTTCCGCCCCAGTCGCCGAAGCGGAGAGTTTGTACGGGAAATTCTCAAGCATTGCGAATTCCCTTGTAAGTGACGAGGACTACACGGTGGACGAAAAGTTGAAGCAGATATCGCTTACTGACGAGGGGATAGAGAAGGCCGAACGAGCACTCGGGATAGAGAACATTTATACGGACGCCGGAATAAAGTACGTACATCATCTGGAAACCGCCGTGAGGGCGAAAGCGCTTTTCGAGCGTGACAAGGATTACGTCGTGAGGGAAGGGGAAATAGTTATTGTGGACGAATTTACCGGCAGAATGCAGCCGGGGCGCCGCTGGAGCGAGGGGCTTCATCAGGCGATAGAGGCGAAAGAAGGAGTAAAAATACAGCAAGAGTCGCGCACGTTCGCCTCCATCACATATCAGAACTTTTTCCGCCTTTACGACAAGCTATCCGGTATGACCGGCACCGCAGTTACGAGCTCGGAGGAGTTTTATAAAGTATACGGACTGAACACGGTTGAAGTGCCGACCAACGTGCCTACCAAGCGCGCAGATCTCGACGACCTTATTTTTCAGACCGAGCGCGGGAAGTTTATGGCGATAGCAAGAACCGTCAAAGAATTACATGAAAAGGGGCAGCCGGTTTTGGTGGGAACCGTGTCGGTTGAGAAGAACGAATTGCTCTCCGCGCATTTCAGGCAGGCGAGTATCCCGCACGAAGTGCTTAATGCAAAGAACCACGAACGTGAAGGCGAAATTGTCGCACAAGCCGGGCGCAGGGGAGCCGTTACGATCGCAACCAACATGGCGGGGCGCGGAGTGGATATAAAACTGGGAGGCAGTCCTTCTACAGAAGAAGAATACAAAGCGGTGAAACAACTCGGCGGGTTGTTTGTTCTTGGAACCGAGAGGCACGAGGCGCGGCGCATAGACAACCAGCTGAGAGGACGCGCTGGAAGACAGGGAGACCCCGGCGCCACGCAGTTTTTCGTTTCGCTTGAAGATACTCTCATGCGCGTGTTTGCTTCCGACACCATAAAACGCCTGATGGGCACATTCGGCATACCGGAAGACGAGCCGATACAAAATGGCGTTATCACACGCTCTCTTGAGCGGGCACAAACGAAAATAGAGGAGTTTCATTTCGACTCGCGCAAACAGGTGCTTGCGTATGACGACGTCCTCAACATTCAACGCCAGAATATTTATACTCGCCGGCGCAATATATTGACCGGCGGCAGTCGGGTTATTGAGGGTGAATTGGAGAAAATCGCCGAGGAGAGAGGCAGCTTGCTTGACTTGGTCGGGCAAAAGAAAAAAGAACTTGGGGAGGAGGTGTTTGTGGAATCCGCGCGGCGCATGTTCCTTCAGACTATAGATATGTTATGGGTGGATCATCTTGATACGATGCAATATCTAAGAAACAGCGTGTCTTTAAGGGCATACGGGCAACGAGACCCCCTGGTTGAGTACAAAAGGGAAGGGCTACGGCTTTTCAGGGAACTTGAACTTTCCTACAAAGAGCACGTATTTCGCCTTGTGGGCGCCATGGCGCCCGAGGGATTTTCCGCGGTTGAGAGTCCGGAGCTCTCAGAAGGACGCGATATCGGAGCGGTGCGGGGGACGGACGCCGAGAAGGGCGCGCGCGAATTAACGCGGCAGGGAGGGACCGTACGGAAAGAAACAAGGGCGCCGGAGCGCAATGAGCGCGTGAAAATAACTGACGGCAAAGAAATACGCGAGATGAAATACAAGCGGGCGGAGCCGATGCTCGCAACCGGAAGATGGAAATTGCTTACCGAGAGCAGGAGGGGATAGAAAAATATAAGAAATGCCGCATGCCCCAATGATGCCAGATTTAAACATTCATGATGCCAGATTTAAACACTCTAACATTCTGCAGAATGTTAGAATGTCGCAGAGCATTGCAGAGCGTAGAGCATTGTAGAGCAAGGACACGCCGCCTCGGGCGGCGTGTCCAGAAAGAAGTATAAATAAGGCCGAATAAAACAGCGTTGCGCATTGCGCTGATGACAGGCATACTTATCGGCATGACAGCCCTGCTCACGCGTTTCTTGGTAACACCGGTGGTGCTTTTGGCAATGGCATCCTTCTTTCCCGGTGTTGTCGTCAGCGGTCTGTATACCGCGCTAATAGTCGCTGTCATTCTCGCTGTCATTAACGTTACCCTTAAACCCATTTTGATACTTCTGACTCTTCCGATAAATTTGCTCACGCTTGGCTTGTTTACATTCGTTATCAACGCTCTGCTTTTGTTGTTCGTGTCATCTTTTGTGGATGGCTTTTCTTTCAGCGGCTTTTTCGCCGCGTTTGTTACGGCACTTGTTTTATCCATTGCCAACTGGCTCGCCCACGTTCTTGCAGATTAGCTCTACGCCGTAAAGAAGCGGAAACGACACTCCATGAAGATTCCTGTAAACATGCCTGTGCCCACATCTCACTTGGTGTGGCTGGCGGTCATCGTGGCGCTGTTTGCAATTGGCGGGGCGTTGTCTCTCGTTTGGCACGAAGAAACGAAAGAGTTGTTTTTCATGTTTGCCGACAATCCGGTAGCGACGTCCGTCATTTACGTCTCGGCTTTTGTCATTGCGACAGTGGTTGCGCCTATAACCGCCACTCCTCTCATTCCTCTTGCGGCCGGCCTTTTGCCTCCTCTTGCGGTTGCTCTTTTGAGCATCGTCGGGTGGACAATAGGGGCCGTCATCGCTTTTTTAATAGGACGCCGTCTCGGGCGCCCGTTTGCACTAAAAGTGGTCGGTGAGAAAGCGATTGCCATGTATGAGAGGGAAGTGCCGGAGAACATGGAGTTGTTTATGTTCATTTTGCTGCGCATGATAATTCCGGTTGACGTTTTAAGTTATGTGGCCGGAGTGGTAAGCCGTCGCCTGTCCCTGTTTACTTACATATGGGCAACGGTAGTCGGCATCGCTCCTTTTTCGTTTATTTTTGCATACAGCGGCGCGGCTCTTTGGGAGGGCCAATTCGGTTTATTTGCAGTAATCGGCGTTGCAGGTGTTCTGATTTACATAATTTTAAGGTACGCGTATGCTTATATTAGAAATAACAATGCGCACGCAAAGGAAAAAGAAGGCAAAGAAAATAGATTGTAGGGGCGAAATGCGCTAAACTTCGGATGATGATGGATACGGTCAATATTCCGATTTTGCTCGGCACTGCGCGCAAAGGGCGCAAATCGGAAAGAGTCGCGCGTCTTCTCGAGGAAATTCTCAGCTCGCAGGACGGAGTTAAGACGCAGATTGTAGATGTGCGCGAATTGGGTTACCGAGAAACCATACCTCCGTGGGGGGATGGAGGGGTAAGTGAGAGGGAAACCGAATGGAAGCGGATAATGGATAAGGCCGACGGCCTCTGGCTGGTTGTTCCAGAGTACAATCGCGGATACCCGGGCGAGCTGAAGCTCGCGCTTGACTCGCTGGGGTTCGAGCAGTATGCGGGCAAACCGGTGGCGTTTTGCGGCGTGTCATCAGGAGCTTTCGGCGGCTCCAGAGTGATTGTGCATATGCAACAGATAGTTACATATCTGAAAATGGTGGTGGTTCCCGACCACCTCTACGTCTCACACGTTGACGATGCGTTCGATGATTCGGGTATCCTAAAAGACGAGTCGCTCAGAAAGAACGCCATTAAAACCGCGGAAAAGTTGCGAAGTTATGCTGTAGCTCTCAAGAGCATAAATTTGGAATAGGCACCGAGATTTGATACAGTTTCAAAAAGATTCATATGCCAACATGGTCTCTGATTTAATCCCAACAATAGGACTCGAGATACACGCCGAGCTCAAGACAAAAACAAAAATGTTTTGCCAGTCAAAAAATGATACGGACGAGACACGCCCGAATGTGAATATCTGCCCGGTGTGCATGGCACATCCCGGGACACTGCCTGTCATAAACAAAGAGGCGGTTCGCCGTGTTCTTATGGTTGGGTACGCCGTCGGCGGGAGGGTCGCCGATTACACCGAGTTTGACCGCAAGAACTATTTCTACCCGGACCTTCCGAAAGGATATCAGCTGAGTCAGTATGAGTACCCACTTGTAGAGGGAGGGGAGTTGGCGGGAGTACAGCTGACGCGCATTCACTTGGAAGAGGATACCGCCCGCTCACAACATGACGATACTAAAGGAGTTACACTCATTGATTACAACAGGGCTGGAGTGCCTTTGATGGAGCTCGTAACCGAGCCGGTAATTCACTCAGCTGAGGAGGCTGGGAACTTTGCGCGCGAGCTCCGTCTCTTACTGCGCACGCTCGGCGTATCAGAAGCAAATATGGAGAAGGGTGAGATGCGCGTGGAAGCGAACATCTCTGTCGCACCAGTTGGCGAGCTGGGCACGAAGACCGAAATAAAGAACATCAATTCATTCCGTGCGATGGAGCGCGCTGTTTCATTTGAGATAGAAAGACAAGCGAAGCTGATTGAGCGGGGGGAGGATGTCATACAGGAGACACGCGGGTGGGACGACACGAAACAGGTTACGTTTCCACAGCGTATTAAGGAGGGCTCGGCTGATTACCGGTATTTTCCGGATCCCGATATTCCCAAACTTGTGCTCTCAGAAATTCCCGAATTTTCATGGGAAGCAATTACAAAAGACACACCAGAGCTTCCGTGGGAGAAACGAGTGCGTCTCAAGGCGTACGGCATAGTAAAGGACGATATTGAACTTTATGTCAAGGATGAGGCACTGGGGAGCTTTTTTGCTGAGGTAACAGGACATTTGGGGGAGGACCCGGAACTTGTAAAGCTCGCATCCAACTACATTGCAAGCGATTTGGTGAAAATAACCCGCCTGCGTGCGGATACGCGCGGGCAGGTCCGAGATGACCAAACCCGAGATATGGAATCACAATCCGAGATATCCATAAAACCCGATAAATTTGCCGATTTGATAGCAATGATTGCCAAGCAAGAGATCTCATCACGCGCCGGTAAGGATATTTTACTACGCATGCATACAGAGGGAGTGGATCCGCGCAAAGTTGCCGAAAACGAAGGTTTATTCCAGTCAAACAACGCTGACGACATGCTTCCAGTAGTACAAAAGGTGATCGCAGAGCATCCAGAGGCGGTTTCGGAGTACAAAAGTGGAAAGGAGACAGCACTCCAGTACCTCGTCGGGCAGGGAATGAAAGAAATGCGCGGAGCGGCAAATCCGCAACTTCTCGCGGGACTTTTCGCAAAAGAGATACTGTAACGGATATCCGAAATGACTATAAATCTCATAGGCATTTCGCATCCCCAGCGGCTCCACAGAGATAATAAATTAGATACTCCCACTTAGAAGCTAGTAAAAATGCCGGCCTACCTGCCTCGGGCCGAGATACCGTCTCGGATAGCCGAGATATCCAATTCGAGACATCCGATTTGCGAAGTCGCTTTATCTGCATGTGGGATGGTAATGATAAGCAAGTGAAAAACGTACGCGTGTCGTTTTTACTAGGAGATATTATGCTATCCACACCACACTAAGATTTGCATCGTCCGTGTGCCTTAGCATCAGCTATACTTTCTGTATGGAGCAGGAAATAAATGTTGATGGGGCGTCACTTATCTCGTCTAGGCGAGCTTCGAATTTAAGCGGATATTCGCAGGATTATATCGGGCAGTTGGCGCGAAGAGGCGAAATTAAAGCAGAGCGAATAGGCGGCCTCTGGTACGTTGATTTTGATTCTCTGGAGGGCCACAAAAAAGAAGCGGAGTCATATGTTCCGGTTCCGCCTATTCGCAAACATTCGCATGCACTAAATTCATCCGGCGAGATTGTATCCTTTGATGGAAAACAGTACATCTCGTCTAGGCGAGCTTCGGAGTTAACGGGATACTCGCTTGACTATGTCAGTCAGTTGGCACGAGAATGCAGAGTTGGGTCGCGGCAAGTAGGACCTCGCTGGTATGTCAATAGGGTTGAACTTATAGAACATAAAAGACGTGCCGATGCACAATTGGCTGCCGTGCAGGCAGGCTCCATGGGTGTTTCAAAGCGGAAAGCCGAAGCGGTGCATGAGGCGAGAGCAAAAATCCCTTCAGAATCTTCTTACAGGTACGTGCGGGAGGCAAAAGTACATTTGCCCACTCTAAATAAAAAAGACCTCACAGGAGCTAGCAGGACTGTTTTCGGGGAAGCTGATGAAAAGGGCGGATTCAAATACGGCGGTGAGGATGTGGCACGGGAATATCGTATACCGGTGAAGATGGTGCAAATGCCGCCAACTGCTTATAAAAAGAGGGTTGAAGAAGTGCAGGAGCGCGAATTGGAGGGATTTTCATACATCGCCGCGCACAATGGGAAAATCGGCGCCCACACCGGCATCGCGATACGCGCCCTCTTACTTGTTTTAGCCGTAGCTGTCTTATTTTTTGCGGTGGCGCTTGTTTACATTATGTACACCGGATCAGCGGTAAGCGGAATCTCGGGGCCGGAAATAAGCGCGCTGGCTTTAAATTCCGTTCAATCAGCATTAGATTACTTGGGCAGATTCTTCATAGGCACTGAAAGTTACGTTCGATAACCGGTGTATCTCGGGAAGGCGGGATGCGTTGTAGTCCAATCTCGGCATGGCGAGATACCTATCTCGGGAAGGCGAGATGCCGAGATATCAGGATATCTCGGCATTTTGGATATGCAGGCGCAGTGAGTAGCCCGCCGGCGCCGCAATACCTCGCCGGCGCGGCTATGATGTTGATATAACTGTGGATATTCAGTGGAGGTGTCTGTGATAATCGCATGCGCATGAATGTCAATATGATGTTGATATCATGTTGGCTATCCACATAATAACGTGTGGGTAATCCGAAATCGCTAGTAGAATTATAGACAATTCGTGTTAGCGAATCCGCCGTTTGTGGCGAATAAATTGTGTGAGCGACCATATCCTGTTTGACAACATAAAATATATATCCGCAAAGGAAGCGGCTGAACGCGCCGGAGTCGTCCGTGATTACATAGCACGCCTGTGCCGCGATGGAAAAATACGCGGACGCAGGGTCGGGCGAATGTGGTATGTGGACGAGGCGTCTCTAAATAACTTTTTGCTTCAGCAGAGTTTTGAAAAAGCTCAAAGGCAAAAGGACCTTTCCCGCGAACGAAGGGTGGAATATGGAAATGGTATCCACAGCGCCGTTGGCGACAGTGAGCGTGGAGCACAATCGGACATCTCGCCGTTTCTTGCGCATAATTCGGCGCGCACGCCGCTCACAACCGGAAAAGATACCCACGGCGCTTCGCCCGCCGGCATTAGTCGACAGCCGGAAATGGTCAGAGCGTTGATTAGGGCGGGCGAAAAAGCCGGAAGCTCTTCAACCGAGGCGTCCAGGGTAGCGGTAGCGCAGTCGGCCATGCACTCCGTGTCTCCGCTTGTACACGTGCTAACTGATGCGGCGCAAAGAATTCTTGCCGTGACCGTTGCGTTTCTGATTACGTTTGGCACGTATGCAATTGTCGACCACAATTACGCGGTATTTGCCCGCGAGACGGGAGAAGACCTTATAGCGTGGGGTAAACGAACGCCTTCTTATGTTGCGAACGCGTTTGGTGAGCAAGCGCGTTTGGAGTTCGCTTCCAACGTAAACTTCACGGCCGCGGCGGTTATTTCCGACCCCGGAGGGTCAGTAGAAAATGCTTTCCTTAAATTTGGCAGTATCCTGCGCACTGCCGCCGAATCGTTTGCTCAAGATATAAGCAATGCGTTTCTCAATTTGGTGTATTCGGACAATCCGGAATCTCTTGCGCGGTCGCGCGCAAGTCTCTCCATTGAGGTAAAGGCGTACACTCCGAAAACTGTAGCCACGGTCTCGCCACAGATAGTTAATCAAACGGTTGTAGAGCAATCTGTCATCGAGCGCGTGGTAAACAGCAATACCGAACGAGTCATCACTGCAGGCGGAGTTTCGGAAGAGTTGCTGTCAATTCGCTTGGAACAGCTGGACAATAAGCTGTCCTCGCAAATGCTCTCGCTCTCGACCGCAAACAGTACTCGGATAACGAACAATTACAGCGTCATATCGCAAACAAACAAAATAGACAATTTAACGGGCAAAACTATAGACAATCCAACAATAACAGGAGGTACCATAACCGGCTCTACCATAACAAATGCCACGCTCTCCGGCGGCACGACAATAGCCAGCACGACCATAACCTCCCTTGTTGCGACAAGCGCAACGACAACTAATTTGCATGTCTCCGGTTCGACTTCGCTCGGTTCTCTCAACGGTCTTCTTAAGGCCGCAACGGGCACCGTATCCGCGCTCACCACCTCATCCGGCATTGCGGGAGAAATAACGGACGAAACCGGCTCCGGCTCACTTGTATTCTCCGCAAGCCCGACCCTAACCGGCACGGCAAACTTTGCCAACACCGCAAACTCCGGCACGCTCTCGGTTACTGGAACCTCCACTCTCGCCACCACCACCGCGACAAAATTCACCGCGAGCGATGCCGCTACTCTTTCATCAACGCTCGCTGTGACGGGAACTTCAACGCTTGCGACAACAACCGCAACCGCACTCACCGCCTCAAACGGATTCACGGTTTCCTCAGGCGGTGCGGCAATCACCGGCAACTCAACAATAACCGGCAGTGCCACCACGACCGGCGCTTTCAGTATCGGCGGAGCGCTCTCCGCACTCTCCGCCGCAGTTACAAACGCGCTTACCGCGGCCTCGGCCACTATTTCGGGGACCATTACTGCCTTAACAGGCGCATTCACCAATTTGACGGCTACAACCGCAACCACGACCGACCTCATCGTTACCAATTCCGCAACACTTGCCACCACTACCATCTCCGGACAGGCAACCATCGGCTCTTTGGCCGGTCTTGTCAAAGCCGCTTCGGGCGTTCTCTCTGCGCTCACCACCTCATCCGGCATTGCTGGAGAAATAACGGACGAAACCGGCTCCGGCGCTCTTGTCTTTGCCACAAGCCCCGCTCTCGTTACCCCTGACCTCGGAGTGCCGTCTGCCGCAGTCCTTACCAATGCGACAGGTCTTCCCATTTCAACAGGAGTCTCCGGCCTCGGCACCGGAATCGCCACCTTCCTTGCAACGCCCTCAAGTGCGAACCTCGCAACCGCCGTTACCGACGAAACAGGAACAGGCAGTGCGGTCTTCTCCGCAAGCCCTACATTCACCGGCACGGCAAACTTCGCCAACAGCGCAAACTCCGGCACTCTTGCGGTTACCGGCATCAGTACTCTCGCCACTACCACCGTCTCCGGCAACTTCACGGTGGACACCAGCACTCTCCATGTTAACTCGGCAAACAACCGCGTTGGCATCGGCACCGCTTCTCCTTCAACCGGTCTGGACGTAGACACCGCAACCGACATCTCGGGCGATCTCACCATCTCCGGCGGGAGCGCCCTCACCATCTCCGCCACCGGACCTGTGAATCAAACCGGCACGGGGCAGGTAACGTTTGCAGGAAATGTGGACGCCACAAACGGGCTTGATGTTACCGGCGCGAACTTTACAGTCGGCGGGAGCAAACTGACTGTGTCTCAGGCATCCGGCAACACCACTGTCGCAGGCACTCTTCACGCCGCCGGAGCTCTAACCGCAAGCTCCACAATCGCTGTTACCGGTGCCGCGACTCTGCACTCAACACTTCTCACCGAAGGAGCTCTCACGGCTTCCGGCATTGGCACCGGCCTATCCGTCACCAACAACGCAACGATCGGCGGCACACTTGGTGTTACCGGCGCGGCGACACTCTCTTCTTCGCTCGCTGTCTCCGGTACATTATCGGCGGGCGCCACTACGCTTTCCGGTAATTTAGCGCTTGGGAGCAATAAAATAACCGGTCTTGCGAGTCCGACCGCTGACAACGATGCCGCCAACAAAACGTACGTGGATTCCGTGGCGCAAGGCCTCTCACTCAAGGATTCCGTGCGCGCCGGAACCACGGCCAACATTACGCTCTCCGGTGAGCAGACGATTGATGGCGTATCGCTTGTCGTAGGTAATCGCGTGCTTGTGAAAGACCAGACCGATAAGACAAAAAACGGCATCTACGTGGTTGCCTCAGGCGCATGGAGCCGCTCCACCGACGCCGACACCGATGCCGAAGTCTCATCCGGCATGTTCGCCTTCATCGCGGAAGGCACCTTGAATGCCAACTCCGGATGGGTCTTGACGACCGAGGATCCCATCACACTCGGCACTTCACTACTCACATTCACTCAGTTCTCCGGCGCGGGGCAGATCATCGCCGGGACCGGTATCGTCAAGAGCGGCAACACTCTTGATGTTGTTGGCACCGCAAACCGTATTACTGCAAACGCGGATTCCATTGATATTGCCTCAACTTATGTCGGGCAATCTTCCATTACCACCGTGGGCACCTTGACTTCCGGTTCGCTCGGGAGTGGTTTCGGGGAGATTAACATCGGTTCGTCGGCTATCACCGGAGGCGCCGCCACATTCTCCTCCATAACCGGCTCCGCCATAACCGGCTCGGGCGATATTACCATTTCAGGCACCGGCTCTTTCACGGGGAATGTTACCGTTTCGGGCAACTTAAACGCCGCGACCACCACTGTCTCCGGCAATCTTGTTCTGGGTGGCAACAAAATAACGGGCCTTGCCGACCCGACCTCGGCGCAAGAAGCCGCCACGAAAGCATATGTGGACGCCATTGCGCAGGGTCTCACTGTGAAGGCATCCGTACGCGCGGCGACAACCGCAAACATCACCCTCTCCGGCGCGCAGACCGTAGATGGCGTTTCTGTTATTGCGGGCGACCGCGTTCTGGTCAAAAACCAATCCACCGCAAGCGCAAACGGCATCTATGTTGCCGCCTCCGGTGCGTGGTCGCGCGCAACAGATGCCGACGAGAACTCGGAAGTCATCTCAGGCCTTTACACTTTTGTGGAAGAAGGAACGGCGAACGCGAATACCGGCTGGTCTATCATTACGGAAAACCCGATTACCGTCGGCTCAACTTCAATCACGTTCTCGCAGTTCTCCGGCTCGTCGGAGGTAACCGCCGGAGACGGCCTTACCAAGAGTGGCAACACTCTTAATGTTGGCGGCGTTGCCAACCGAATCACGGTGGCCGCTGACACCGTGGACATTGCCTCCACTTATATAGGACAATCCTCAATCACAACCGTCGGCACTCTCTCATCCGGTGCCATTTCATCCAACTTCGGGAGCATCAACATCGGCTCAAGCGCGCTCACCGCCGGTGCTGGCTCGTTCACTTCCATTACCGATACGGGCACTTTAACCGTTGGGGCTACCACGACGAGTATCATTCGCGGCGATGGCGGTACGTCCGCTTTTAACGGCCCAATTACGGCAAGCGGCAACGTGGATATCTCGTCGGGAAGCGCGTATCTTATCAACAGCACGTCGGTCTTAAACGCCACCACGCTCGGCGCAAATGTCCTAAATTCTTCGCTCACCGCAGTCGGCGGGCTGGACTCCGGCTCCATCACCACAGGCTTCGGCGCCATCAACATCGGAGCGGACACGCTGGACGCGGGCGCATCCACACTCGCATCTCTCACGGTGACAGGCGCAACGACCCTTTCCTCAACACTCGGCGTTACGGGAACCTCCACTCTCGCAACAACAACCGCCACATCTTTAACCGCCTCAAACGGATTCACCGTCTCCGCAGGCGGCTCGGCAATAACCGGCAACTCCACCATCGCAGGCACACTTTCCTCACTCACCGGTCTTACCTCAAGCGGCACCATTACCTTCAGCGACCTCACCGCGAGCCGCTTCCTCACTACGAACGGCTCAAGCCAGCTAGCGGCATCCGCCGCCTCATCCGTCCTTGCGAACACCATAACGGACGAAACCGGCTCCGGCGCTCTTGTCTTTGCCACAAGCCCCGCTCTCGTTACCCCTGACCTCGGAGTGCCGTCTGCCGCAGTCCTTACCAATGCGACAGGTCTTCCCATTTCAACAGGAGTCTCCGGCCTCGGCACCGGAATCGCCACCTTCCTTGCAACGCCCTCAAGTGCGAACCTCGCAACCGCCGTTACCGACGAAACAGGAACAGGCAGTGCGGTCTTCTCCGCAAGCCCTACATTCACCGGCACGGCAAACTTCGCCAACAGCGCAAACTCCGGCACTCTCTCGGTTACGGGAACCTCCACTCTCGCGACCACCACGGCAAGCAAGTTCACCGCAAGCGATCTCATCACAGGTTCTTCCGGCCTAACGATTTCCTCGGGCACTATTTCGCTACCTGCCGGCTCTGTCGCCAATTCAGCACTTGCCAACTCGTCCGTCTCATACGGCGGTGTATCTGTCTCACTCGGCGGCTCTGACGCAACCCCTGCCTTCAACCTGGCTGACGCGACCGGCCTGCCTATCTCAACCGGAGTCTCCGGCCTCGGCACCGGCATCGCCACATTCCTTGCAACGCCCTCAAGTGCGAACCTCTCAACGGCGCTCACCGACGAAACAGGAACAGGCAGTGCGGTCTTCTCCGCAAGCCCTACATTCACCGGAGTACTAAATGCCGCAAGTGTATCGCTCTCCGGCACGCTGGGTGTTACAGGCGCAACGACCCTCGCCACCACCACTGTCTCCGGCAACTTCACGGTGGACACCACGACGCTGTTTGTGGACAGTACAAACAACCGCGTCGGCATTGGCACCACAACCCCGGCATCGCTCTTTGATGTCTGGGGCGATTTGCGGGTTGGTACGTCTTCTACCCCGCTTCTATTTGCAGGAGCATCGCTCAACAATGTGGGAATCGGTGTCGTAGATCCCGACAAGCGCTTGGAAGTGTTTGAAACAGTGGCGGATGCGCAACTGAAGCTCTCGTACGATGCAACTCGCTATGCGCAGTTCCAGGTGGATTCAGTGGGCGATTTGATTATTGACGCCCAAGGCGGCGATTTATTCCTTAACGACGAGAACTTCTTCGTATGCACAGGCGGCTCGTGCCAGTCCGGCAACCCAACCGGCACAGGAAACATCGTGATTGAGAACAAGCTGGGAGTGGGCACAACTACGCCGTCCTCCAAGCTAACGATTGAAACACAAGACGGCACGACCGACTTTTTGAGGATTGCTTCAACCACGGCGCAAATTTTCTTTATCGGGGCGGATGGGGATATCGGGGTTGGCACGACGACGCCATTTGCAAAATTCTCCATTGGCGCAAATGGCGCCATAACCACGACGGAAAAAAATCTTACCGACCAGGCGACCATCACTGTCTCATGGAAAGATGGCAACCAGCAAAAGGTGGTCTTGGGCGGCAATCGCACAATCAATTTCAGCAACTA
>Ga0210057_1004580_pt1 | contig 18267 bp, 19 predicted proteins | sample CryGeyCG2114_010_2_FD_183968 | JGI IMG/M metagenome (GOLD analysis project Ga0210057, IMG submission 183968) | Groundwater microbial communities from aquifer - Crystal Geyser CG10_big_fil_rev_8/21/14_0.10 (SPAdes) (version 2) | ecosystem: Environmental > Aquatic > Deep subsurface > Groundwater ...
CACCTTGGTTTGATCCTACTTGCCCTTTTTGGGTTGGGGATTGGGATCAGCAGCAGACGGCTCTTTCGGTGGGGTTACCACACCGGTGTTGGCCGGAATCCAGGGTTTCCGCAATTATTGCAGCGGTTTTTCCCGGATTTGAAAATTGTGTTGTTACTGCCGCATTGTGGACAAATCATTTCTAATCTCCTTGTCCCGTAGAGTTTGCTTCTCCATGCATTCGGAGAAGCTCATAGTATATCATTTATGTAAAAATTTATCAATATTTATACTTAAAACAGTAAAATTTACTAAATATTCAAATCTTATAATAATATTTGGGTAAGATACTGACTATGGTATGATAAAACTATAGAAATAGGAATTTCATATGGAAAAAGTACGATTTATCATTGACAAAAACTATAATGCAATTCGACGGACATTCCGATTTGTGAAAGAGTTCACCGGCTATGCTCTGATGTATTGGGGAGAATCCATCCTCGGTGTGCACCAGAAGTATCGCCTTATATCGCTCATTATTGAAAATATTCTTCAAAGTAAGGATATGCGGGTGTATGTCATACGATCGTTCGAACATGCGCTTCTTGTCAGATTTCAGATAGAGGCAACCCTCCCGGAAAAAGGTGTTATTGATCCCAGATATTTTGTGAGAGAGCTTATCCTGCAGCTTGGATGCGAGCCGAGTGATGTTTCAATGGATATTGAGAATAAAATGCTTTACGTAGAGATTACGAAAACCGCTATTAGCAATCTCGAAAAGGGGAAAACACCCTATATTCCTAAAGCATATAACCCCGTCTATTTTGATGAATATATTGAAGATGCTCGTCAAATTATTCTGAAAGAGGGAAAAGGAACTCCTGAGCTTCTTCAAAAACATCTTAAAATCGGTTATGCGCGTGCTGCCCGCATTCTTGATGAATTGGAGACAATTGGTTTTCTCACTCCTCCTGAAGGTGATAAACCCCGTCGCCTGGTGAACTGAACTCAAAAGCTGGAGTATACTATCTCTCACTTTATGCATCCTGAAAGAAAACGATCAAAACTTGGTATCGCGACCGCCGGACTGGCGCTTATTGCATTATCCTATTTTGCCAAACCGACTCTCCCCTCTTCGTATGGCAGGGGAGTACAGGTTGAACATGAAAGTATCACTGTGCCTTTTGGTGATGAAACGTTTGCTCAGCGAGTGCAAGGCACCGTACCGTCTCCTGCAACTCCGGAATTGAATTGCGGTTTGTATCCTGATGAAACAGATGATCCGTATTTGGCAGAGCAAAAATCTATGACGGTTGACACGACATATGATGAAAGCGGAACTCCACAGGAATGTGCTGATCTCTATGTCGGCTATGACTACATCGCCCGACGCCTTGAAGAACAAATTCCGAAGGACCAAAGGCGGCCTGTCACCCTCGTTATCATGGATTCCGGGATCAATGCCGAACATGAAGATTGGTGTGAGGGGCAGATTGATGAAGAACTCTCAAAAACGTTTCTTGATTCGGTTGACATTCATACCTCACCTCTAACCGATGAAGTGGGACACGGATCTGCCGTGGCAGGTATCGCGGCTGCCTGCCCGGGAAACGGGATTGGGATTGCATCCCTCGGGAGAGGCATAGATGTCGCATCACTCAAAGTAATGTTCCCGTATGGCGGAGGTGGTATTGTAAACCCAAGTGATTGGCGGGAAGCTCTTGAGTATCTGGATGCACAAGCCCGTACTGATGCCACCCGTCTGTTCGTTCTTAACATGAGTTTTGCCGGCTTTGGAAATATTGCAAGTATCGAAAAGCTGATTAACAACATGCCGGAAAATGTGAGCATGTTTGCAGGTGCCGGAAATAATCCTTATGGAACACCTTATAACGGACTGGATTATCCTGCAAACTATGACCGTATATATGCAGTCGGTGCATCGGTAGATGACTCACCTGACACACTGTGCGGATTTTCGTATTATTCAACAACAAAACAACGTTTTATTGCCGCACCGGGGTGTTTTGATTTGTGGGGATTTCAAAATCTGAATAACGGTAGTTTTGCGTACCGTGACGGATTGTCCGGTACTTCCTTTTCCGATCCCAACTTGTCCGGTATGTATACCTATTTTTTGCATGTATTTCCGATGCTATCACCTGATGAAATCATTCAAACAATAGTTGACACAGCACGACCTGTACAACGAGCATCGGAAGGAACGATTGATCAGCCTCTCAAAGCAATCTCACCTCTCCATGCAATACAGGCTTTGGCAGTAAAGGCAGGTTATGAAGCCTTGATTAATCCACCTGAAGAAGATCATAAATATTATTTGCCGGTTGTAGAAAGATAAATATCAATTCTGCTACAATAACATTATATGAGAACAATTCATCAGGTCCTCGATGAAAATGAAACCATTTTCTGGGAGGGAAAACCGGCATTTTTGCCATTTGTATTCAACGGAGGAAATGTATTTTTAGCATTGTTTGGACTTGTTTGGTCAGCAATGACCCTTCCTTTTATCTTCGGTACTTCATTCGGATGGTTTATCCCGCACGTATACATCGGTCCGATCATGATTTTCGGCCCGACCCTCTATCGTTTTCTTGTTCACAAAAACATATATTATGCAGTGACAAACAAGCGTGTTCTTTTGGAAGGCGGACTCATCGGTCGTGATCTGAAGTCAATTGATTTTGATCAGATTACTGACGTGACAGTCAATGTTGATTTCTTTGATAAAGTCTTTAATCAGAATACCGGATCTATCTTTGTTATGACCGCAGGAGCATTTAGGCAAACAAAAAACGGTGCCGTACCGAATCCTCATGAAATGGACAGCATCCATGATCCGTATGTGTTGTTTAAAAAGCTGAAAGAGTTTTCACATAGTGTCAAAACTGACATCAATTATCCTAATGCAATGAGGCCGGCTGAAAATCCCGGATACAACACAGCTGTTAGGAATAATCCGTTCGAAACAAAAGATGGAACAACCGATACCTCCTGAATCACCCGAACTGGCGAAGTTTCGTGAAGATTATACCGCTGCGTTAACAGACACAGTTGAGTTTCTCGGAGTTGATGAAGATCCTTATTTTTTGACACTCCGGCCTGCTGATCTCGGAATGGAAGATTCGCGCGGATATGAAGAACTCACGGGAGATGAACTGATGGTGATTATGGATGTAGTCATCCGGACACTTGATTGTGACTTGACTCAGCCTCCTTCACGGCAGTATACCGTATTGTCTGAAACGGATGAAGAGATAGAAGTGCAGGTGTTTGAAACAAACAGATCGGCTAACAGCATGTTTCTTCATAGCTTTTTCTATCCTGACGGTACAAAAATGCTTGTCCTGGCTCCTCAGGATGCTACGATGCTCTCTTGATATAACGTTTCATGACCCTGTCAACATGCGGCTGTAGTCCGACATATGTACCTGCTTTTTGTGATGCCAAAATCAAAAACAGAAGAATATAGATAATATGCATATTAATAATTCCCGCTTTCGGCGGAAACTGTGAAAGGTAAAAAAGAAGCATCATGAGACTTCCTGAGTAGGCAGTGAACCAGAGAAATACTCCGAAAACCAGCGCCATGCCTATTCCGATTTCTCCTCCCACAACAAGAAAATCGATAAACGAATTACCGGCCATTGATTGAAACATGCCAGCAAACGGGCCGTATGTTGTCGCTTCAAGATATCCTTTTGCCGAAAATCCGTTCTGCAGTTTCTCGATACCGGCATTTAAAAATAACAGACCGAATAAAATTCGTGCGGCTAACAATATTTTTTGATTAATATCTTTCATAGTATCATTATACAAATTTCTTTCGTAATCTTTTTAGGGGATACGTATAATATTCACTTCATTTATATATTTTTTTCATTATGTATGCCGCTTAACAGACGAGAGTTACTCTTTGGCTTGGTTGGAAAAGCTCTTGGGTTAAACGAAAATATCGAAGCTGCTGAGAAGCACCGATCAGTTTTTGTGACAAAAGGTCAGTTTACACCCTACGGAACAAGCAACGATCTTATGAACTGGCAGGTACTGTATCGGTGTGGATTGAATCTGAATATATCAGACAGTAGTGTAATGAAATTACTGCTGCAAAATGCTAAAAGTCTGAATGATCTGAAAAACATTTCAGGAATGGTCGTATCAGAAGAGCTTGCGGATACTATCATTCCCAGACTACCCGGAGGACTTGATTTTGTGAAATCCGTTTTTGCCGAAGATCGACCCTATCTAGTAGCACCTGATACCGCTGATCTCGATAAGGCTGTCGGAGTACAACGAAATCCTTGGGATTATATCGGACGTGAGGTTATACTCCAGAAGCAGCAGAAGATTATTCGAAATGGAGAATATCATGAGGTATTCCGCCATGCACCGGCATATATTTTTGATGTCATGGCACCTGAACATCGTGAGCTACCAGTGAACAATAATTTCTTCTGCGATGCTGACCCGAATACGTATGAAAAATTTCTCGGAATCAGAGTACATGACTCAGAACCGTTTTTCCGAACTATTGACGGCCATCCGATAAACGAACTTCCCTACGTCTCACTGCGGTTCAATCCGCAAAGTATTGATAGAGAATCCTAGTATTTCACATAATAATATCCAAAACCAATAGGGTATAATTTGTCGATATGGCAGCAGCATCCTTCACTTATGCGGGTAAAAAAATTGATTACACGGTAGAGTATAGCTGGCGACGCTCTACAAGCATCAGTATCAAGCCTGACGGTCTTGTTCTGGTCAGAGCACCCAAACTGGTACCGCTTATTATGATTGAGAAGATTGTCAGAGAACGTGCGTCCTGGATTTATAACAAGGTACTCTTCTTTGAAAAACATGCTACCAAAAAACAGGAAAAGGAGTACGTTGAGGGGGAAGTTCATCATTATCTGGGACGTGAATTGAAACTGCGAATACAAGTGGGGGGTTCTGATAGTGTTACAATTGATCAACAGACACTACAGGTTGTGACTCCTCGTATATCAACCCGAATTGTAAAAACTCTGGTAAAAGCCTGGTACCACGAGCAGGGAGTAAAAACGCTGTATGAAAGATACAATCTTGCGTGTCTTGTCTTTGAAAAAGTAGGAATTTATTCCAAATCACTAACATACAAGCCTATGCGCGGGAAATGGGGGACCTGCAGTCATGATGATCATGTTTGCCTCAATCCCGACCTTATTAAAACGCCGCTTGAATGCGTTGATTACGTCGTCTATCATGAGTTATGCCATGTGAAGCACCATAATCATGGACGTGGTTTCCATCAGCTCATGTCGAAAATGATGCCTGATTGGAGAAAACGAAAAAAGTTACTGGACACGTACGGCATAGCATAATCTCTTTGATATTGTCATCCTGAACGTGACTTAGGATCTATGAGTTTTACTATTAGCAATTGAATTATATTATGAAATCAAAAACTACTCTCCTTTACATAACATTCTTTGCACTTATTGCATTGATTGTGCTGATGTTTATGCCCTATCCCGGACAGGATGAGCTTGCAAAACAAGCAGATGAAAAGCAGGTACCGACACAAAACAAACAGGAATTTAATCCTCAATACGGGGATCTTAATGACGAACAGATAGCTATTGCTGACCGTGCAATCGGTGATTTGCTTAACTCTGTCGAAGGAATAAATCCGGCGATGATCGCCGTCAAAAGCTTTGTATCTCAGGAATTCGGAGATACTTCACTAGGCTGTCCGAACGAAGGACAAAACTACGCTGAAGTGATTACCCCCGGCTATCAAGTCATACTGGAGGCACAGGGACAGGAATATGATTACCGACTGGATACGGATAAGATTGTTGTAATGTGTAGTGAGTAATCCGGTTCTTGTCATGCTGAACTGAGGTACAGCATCCTATGAAAGATTGCTTTGACTCCTTATTTATCCTATAGTATAATATATCTAATCCTGCGCTATGCATGCAGGTATGTCAATAGTGCCATTAAAAAAGGAGAGTTTTATGGCAAACTCTAACGGAACTTGTGAAGTCAAAAACTGCGCAACCACTGCTTCCAGCAACGTGCAGGTAAAAGGCCAACAACGAAAAGTAGGGCTTTGCGATCATCATCGCAAGTTCAACAATTCGTTGGCTTTGAAAGACGGAACAGCTTTCCACCCCGGTACCGGTGAGTTAAAACAGAATTAATTCTCGTTACCAAACAAAAAGCCGGCTGTGACTATATAGTCACAGCCGGCAACAAACTTCTTGCACTATATGATATGATGAATATATGCCCCTTGATGTCAGGAAACTTTCGATATCTCTCCTTGCTCCTTTCGGTGCCGGTGCGATTGGTTCAATAGCGACAGCTTCTTCCATACCGACTTGGTATGCCGCGCTCAATAAACCTTTTTTTAACCCTCCCAGTTGGATATTTGGGCCTGTCTGGACATTACTATATTTGTTATTGGGTATTGCGTTTTATCTGATATGGAGTAGTAAGCAGAGAACAATTCACAAGCGAAAAGCTATTCGGTATTATTTGATACAAATTATTTTGAACACACTGTGGTCTCTTGTTTTTTTCGGGATGCGAACTACTCTCGGCGGAATCATCATCATCATTCCACTGCTTATCTTTATTGTTCTTACCATGAACAATGCAAAATCAGTTTCCGTTACGTCATTCCTATTATTGGTACCATATGTACTGTGGGTTTCCTTTGCGACAATGCTCAATATTTCTTTATTTCTTCTCAATTAACTGAGCATTTGGGACTTTTCATTTATCGGTAGTATGGTAAGATAGTTGGTATGAACACGAAGGTATTTGTGATTTTATTTTGTACGTTGTTCCTTATTATTCTGATAGGACTGGGAGTTCTTTTCCAGAAAAGAATAACGACAAATGCTCAGCCAAAGCCCACAGAAGAAGTTGATAAGCTTGCTCTGGTGGGGAGTGAAGGAGAAACCCAGATACCTGAAAATATATCCGATATTACCAATTCTGAGGCTCAACAACCTCAGCAACAACAACCCTCACCTATGCCAACATCAGCAAATTCTCAACCTCCTGATATGACTATTGATACAAAAAAAAAGTACACAGTGACATTAAAAACTACAGAAGGTCCTATTATTGTTGAGATGACACCACAAGAAACCCCGATAACAGTCAACAACTTTATATACCTGGCAAAAATAGGGTTTTATGACAATACTGTTTTTCATCGTGTTATCAAAGGTTTCATGATTCAAGGCGGAGATCCGACAGGAACCGGTACCGGTGGACCCGGATATAAATTTGATGATGAACCGTTTGAAGGAGAGTACACCAGAGGAACCGTAGCAATGGCTAACTCCGGACCGAATACCAACGGAAGCCAGTTCTTCATTATGCACGAAGCCACTGCATTACCGAAAAATTACGTTATCTTCGGTTTCGTGAAAGAAGGTCTGGATGTAGTCGACAAAATTGCAGAAGCTCCCGTCAAAACAAGCGGTCCCGGAGAAGAATCTAAGCCGTTACAGCCGGTGAAGATTATTGAAGCGATAGTTACTGAAGAATAATACCCGGCACCATCACCACGTGATGAGAGTATAAGCCTGTCAGATTCGGAACAGTAGTTTTTTTTGATTTTCTTCTATGTTCGTAAAATCATCAGCAAGTTCTACTAGTTCTTTATTGGCTGTTCTTTTAAATGCCACGATCTCGACTAAGCAACCGAGTGCCTGCTGTAAGTAGTTTACGACCGGCTTGAAATCACCGTCACCGGTGACAAGGATAATCGAATCCACTTTGTTTCCTAAGCGTATCGCATCCATAGCAATTCCCAAGTCCCAGTCTCCTTTTTTTGCGCCTCCGTAAAATGTTTGCAGCGGTTTTTCCTTCACTTCAAAACCCGCTTCGTGCAGGGCATTGAAAAAGACATTTTCCTTTGTGTCATCAGCATTGATGACATATGCAATGCCGCGAACAAGAATTCTTTTTTGAACAACCTGTTCGAGAAGATTTTTATAATTTACGCGGGAACTATAAAGGTTTTTTCCTGAGTAGTAGAGGTTCTGTACATCGACAAGAACCGCGACTCGTTGGTCTCTGTTTTTTACAATCATATGCTATGTAGTATATATGATAATTTATGAATTAGGAATTAGGATTTACGAATCCGGATCCCTAAATCATAGTTCCTTTTTTGGAGTGATTGAAGGATTCGGAGTAGGAGACGGTGTAATGCCGGCTTTCATATTTTGTATTTCTTTTCGGATCGCGCTCCAGTCATCGGTTCTGATTTTCGGCACGAGGATATACCCGCCATAATCCGAGTAAACATCAGTTAAGAACTTATCAGATAAAACCAATGTCTCAACTTTGTAGCTGTTTGCGTTTCGACCCTCAAGCAGTAGTTTATTCATCTCAGTGAGAGGAAGATCTGTTTTGATATGCTGCTCAAGTTCGTTCAAAAGAGGAATGATTTTCGGGATAAATCCAATACCTAAAACTTTCTGTTTTGCTGCTTCAATAACGTTTTGTTGTCGTTGTGCTCTGTTAAAGTCGCCACCGTCTTCTAAAGCATGGCGGGATCGGGCGTATTTCAGTGCTGTAATGCCGTCCATATGTGTTTCACCTGCATCAAAGTGCAAGACCTCATATCGACAGGGAAATGCAACGGCAGGATGATCTTTAATATCTTTGTAAAACTTCTCAAGTTCAGGTTTTTCCTCAAATAGTTTTTTCTGATCTTCTTCAGACATTTCTTTATTTATAATCGGTTCAATCTCTTTAAATTCCTCATCACGCTCACAGAGGTCATTCATCTTTTCTTCAATAGGGTATGCATAATCCGTAAATGCTTTTTTAACATCGACATCAACTCCGCCGAGTGTATCAATGGTTTTTACAAATCCTTCAAAGTCAATGGCTGCGAACGCATCAATTTTCAACCCTGTAATATCTTCTGCTGCTTTTTTCAAAAGACCGGAAGGATTATCTTCCGTAAGCAGTTTTGTATCAACTGCCGGATAGTTTTTTGGATTTATCCCCATTTGATAAAGAGCATTGATCTTGCTGTGAAAACCTTCACCGTTTTTCGTAGGGACCTGAACCCAAATATCGCGGGGTAATGAGATTAAAATGGCTCTTTTACTTTTAATATCAACATTGGCCACCATGATAGAGTCAGTCAAATAGGTGCCTTCATGATTGCCGCCCCCATAGCCGAGCAGTAAAAAGGTGTATTCTGTTTTTTTTTCTTCTTCTTCTTCTACATTATTCGGAGTTTCCTGAGCTTCGGTATGTATGGCGTTGTAAAACCCGAGAAGTCGTATCAAAATAAGTCCTGCCGAAACAAGAAGTACCAGTCCTAGGGAGATCAATGACAGTCGTAGTACATTATTTCTTTTTTCAATACTCTTTAATCTGGATATTCCCATACTGTTTTTAGTTTGTGTATTATACCGTATTTATCTATTTTTCGTTCAGAGTAGACCTGACGAAAAGCAATCGGTGCCACGGAGTAATTCCATGTTCTTTTATTGCATTTCGATGTACAGCCGTTCCGTATCCTTTATTCCGCTGCCATTCATAGACCGGATACTGATCGGAAAGGCGGGACATAAAATCATCACGTGTCACTTTGGCAATAATCGAAGCTGAAGCTATCGCAACACTCTTCGAATCTCCTTTGACTACGGGAACACTAATAACTTCTTCTTTATATGGTATCTCTTTGACATCTTGTCCGTCAACAAGAAGTGTAAATATATCGTTTGGAAAGTCCAAACGGCAACGATTGACTAATGTTACTATTGCAAGGCGCCATGCATTCATAATACCAATACTATTGATTGTCGGGACGCTCACTGAGACAGTATGATTTACCACCTGCAACGTTTGAAGTGTGGAAGCAATCTCGATTCGTTTCTTTTCGGATACCTTTTTTGAATCATTAATCCCTAGGGAAAGTAGTTTTGATTGAAATGAGTGGTCTAACGGCTGAAAACAAACTGCACCGAGTACCATAGGGCCGGCGAGGCAACCGCGTCCGACTTCATCAATGCCGATGACTGTGTGACCTTTTGCCCACAATGGTTTTTCAAGCTCGAATTTGGGTAATAATGTCGTATTTTTCATCGGACAATAAATTAAGCTATTTCATAATTCTATCAGCTTCAGTGTATAATATAACTATGTTAGCCACTATACGCGATAAGGACGGGAAAAAACTCAATGGAGGACAGGTGATTGATAAAGTTACCGCACGAATTTCTCAGGGGATTCTGGAAACTGAAACGTATATTTTGCTGCTTCTCGGATGGGTTCCTTTTAGTTTATTTCGGGTTCTTCTGTACAGGATTTCAGGTGTGAAAATCGGTTCAAATACAGTTATCAATATGGGTGCCCGCTTTTATAATCCCGATAATATTGTGATAGGAGATGACTGTGTAATTGGTGAAAAAATTACTCTGGACGGTCGTGACCGGCTTACAATCGGAAGTCATGTGGATATTGCCAGCGAAGTGATGATTTATAACTCTGAACACGACATCAATGATTCTACATTTGCAGCAATATCCGCGCCAGTTGCCATCGGAAACTATGTATTTATCGGGCCGCGAGCAATCATTTTGCCCGGTGTGACAGTAGGTGATGGTGCTGTAATAGCAGCGGGTGCTGTTGTCACTAAAGATGTTCCTGAAAATGCAATCGTCGGAGGAGTTCCGGCAAAGGTCATTAGTCAAAGAAAGCAGAAAAAGCACACGTACAAACTTCGTCGATTAGGTCTCTTTGATATCTTTAGAAAGATATCGTAAATCAGATACCTGCCGTACCTCTCAAAAATACAGCCTGCCACGGGCGATAGGAAGAATAGAATGTCTCATTCTGCATTACCTCGCCCTGTCCGTCAAATACTTTATATTCAAACTTTGCTTTTGCTCCCCATGCGGCATAATCAACCTGTTTTACCGTACCGTTCGGTAAGGTTGGATCATCTTCATACAAAGGCTCAGGCGGCGGTGCGATATCCCAGACAGTGGAAGGTGAAATTTCAACCTTTCTATCATCTTTCTTCCCGTAAAATTTAAACGCAAGAAGATTATTTGCTTTATCCAGCTCCATCTGTATAAGAATTGCGCCCGGCGTATCATTTTTAAATTTGAGATCAACGGTAGGTGAGTATATCGTCGCGTCAAATCCCGGCTCGGAATCATTTTCATAATAGGATACACGATAGGCGTGTGCATGCCGTTCTGTAATGGGCAAACCGGTATTTATTGCCGCGCGAAACATAGTGGTTGAGACCTGACAGACTCCTCCTCCGTCGCCGAGTACGGTCCTTCCGTTTTTGATCACATACGCAGGTTGGTAGCCGGTACTTGAAGAAATATCCCCGATAAGTTTATTAAAAGAGAAAGTTTCACCTTTGGGGACAATTACACCGTCAAACTGTGAGGCTGCCAGAATGACATTGTGAATACGGGAGGCAATAGAGTGAGAATAGTCAGAATGTCCTTCACCGATAAGTTCCTCTATTCCGAAATTATTTGCTTCTGCAAGGGTTATTTCCGGTTTGATTTCTTCTTCCTGAAAGCTCAGTGCAATCTGCTTATTCTTACTGGAGATTGTCTGGATCTGTTTTTTTAGATTCATCTGAAACTCTTCTGATTTCAGTTTCATTCCCGGTTCATCAGCTTTGAACGAGGTTACTTTACCGCTTTCAAAGGTAAAAAGAGCATTCTTCGGTTCGCGGTTGTATACATCTTCACTTTGTTTTACAAATTGATCTATGACCGTGTTGTTATATCGAATTTCAGTGTTGAAAGAAAATGTACGAAGCTTCAAAAGAGTATTGAACTGATGTGCAATGCGTGAGGGAACATGACTGGAACGACCGATAAGGTAAGCCTGATCAACTTTGGTATCAATATCTCTTTTGAGCTGAAGTTCCGCTCCGGAAAATGTTGCAATTTTCGTATCCTTATATAAAACTTCGACAAAAGCATCATTATAATATTCATCACGCTTGGTCAGTAAACTCAACGCTTCTTCTTTTGTTTTGTATCCCATGTCAATTCCGTCAATATACGTAAGTGGGTAAATACGATCGGCTACCGTTGACTGTATGTAGATCCAGGAGCCGGCAATGAATAAAGCTGATATCAGGAAAAATACCGTAATACCGGCAAGAATTCGTTGTCTTGTTGTCATTTCTGAAAGCATAGACTTTCATTATACATAATAGATAGAAACCCACTAGTCGAATTATAAATTCTTATGTATGATTAAAGCATGGATGATCCTGAGAAGAATGCACAAGAATCTGCAGATTCCACACCCCAACCCATGCAACCGGAAGAAGTCGCTCCTGACATTGAGCATCCCGAGGAGATTGCCGGCAGTATCCCTCCTGAGTTCCCGACAGATGTTCCGGTTTACGAAGAGAATTCCAATAAAGTACCTCTTATCATGGGTATTATTTTATTTTTCACCGTTGTGTTCGGTCTCATATTCTGGTTTTTTTTGAAAGATAGAATTTTTCCGCCGTCGACGGCCCCGACTGAAACAGGTGAAGAAGTAACCCTTACGTACTGGGGTTTGTGGGATGAAGTAGCTGTATATCAACCGCTGATTGAAGCGTATCAGAAAGAGCATCCCAATGTGAAGATCAATTATGAAAAAATGGATCCCGAACAGTACCGTGAGCGATTGATCGCCCGTAGTCAGGCCGGGAATGGTCCTGATATCTTCCGGTACCACAATACCTGGCTGCCGCAGATACAGGAAGTTGTCTCTCCCTTGCCTCAGGATATTATGTCCAATCAGGAGTTTGAGCAAACGTTTTACCCTATCCATCAAAAAGATCTAAAAATCAGTGATAATTACTACGGCATTCCGTTAATGGTCGACGGTCTTGTTCTCATCTATAATGAAACATTACTGAAACAGGCAGGTATTAGTACACCACCGCCTGTATGGGTTGGGGGAGATAATGATGTTCTGAACACAGTAAATAAGCTTACCGTTAAAGAACCAAACGGACAGATTGTAACTTCAGGTATTGCCGTAGGAACGGCAGATAATATCCCTCACTACGGAGAAATTTTCGGAATCTTGCTGTTGCTTAACGGAGGAGATCTTAAAGATCTTACTACAAATGAGGCGTCTGAAGCACTCCTTTTGTATCGTAAGTTTGCGGAGGACGGCTACTGGAACTCCTCCATGCCGAATGCCGTATCTGCGTTTACACAGGGGAAAGTGGCAATAATTATTGCTCCCTCATGGCATGTGATAAATATTAAAGCTCAAAATCCTGAGCTGCAGGTTAAAGTTGCTTCGATACCGAAAGGCTTGGATGATAGTGCTGTTTCAATTGCAAATTATTGGGTCGAGGGTGTAAATCGACTGAGTAAAAATCAGACGGAGGCATGGAAGTTTCTTAACTATCTTTCGGAGCGTGAACAACTTACCAAAATGTATGAAGCCCAGACACAGGTTAGACTGTTCGGCAATCCGTATCCCAGACAGGATATGGCAGAGCTTTTACGTGATAACGAGTATTTAGCACCGGTGATCAGCCAGGCGCAAAATGATGTTTATGTAGGTCTTCCGCTTGTGGACCGCACGTATGATGAAGGGATGAATGATGAGATTTTGCAGTATATCAAAAATGCCATAAACTCGGCCGAGGAAGGGGTCGATTACAGCGCTGCATTGGGCACTGCGGACCAGGGAATCAAACAGGTTCTTGAACGATATGCTCTTGAATAGAAGATCGTTGCTCTTGCCTTACAGATATGCTAATATGAGAGCATATGGGTTTCTCTTTGCCGTTTTTCAAAAAGAAGTCTTCCGGTAATATCTACTTTGGTTTGTATCTGACAGACGCTTCGGCGTTTGGGTTCGTGTTTGATGCCACAAACCAGACTCCTCAGATTGTTTCCCAAAATGCCGTAAGCTTAACAGCAGGCTTTGATAAGATTCTTGAAGATACTGATAACCTTATTTCTCAGCTTGAACTTCAAACAAACCGTCATCTTGATAAAACGATTTATTTTCTTCACTCATGGATGATAGACGAGCAGAGCTATGAGATCAAAGAACCCTATAAAAACATCATCAAGAAATTGTCTAAAGATCTTGAACTGGAGCCAATGGGATACATCGATGTGCAGGATGCTCTTCACGAGCATTTACAAAAGACGTCGGTTCTGAACGCGATAGCAATTGAAGTAAACAAAACCAAGGTAGGAATCTCAGTATATAAAGGAGGAAAAAAGATACACCAACAATATACAGCACGAACTGATGTGATAGGTGAGGATATTCAGGCGGTTCTTGCTGATATACCGGGGCATATAGTCCTTCCCACAAAGATACTTGTCTTCGGTGATATGGATACACCCGAGGTATCTTCGGAGCTTGCCACATATGAGTGGGACGCGAACGTGTTCGCACAGCATCCGACAATCGAAGTACTGAAGCAGAATGAATTAAATCTTTCGCTTGCTCAAACGTTTAGCGAAGAAGTTATTTCAAAATCAAAGGTTCCGACTCCCACAGAGGAGGAAGATATGCCGGTTGTCCAAAACTCGCAGGGGATTAAAGAGCAACCTTCAGAGGATTTTGGATTCATGATCGGCGGCGACGTCCGTGATTCGGCGCCTCCTCCAGCTTCAACAGCAGTGCCGATACCTGATGTTATCAATTCAATACTTGACGAGGATATGCCGACACATGAAAATACTTTTATCACTAAAATAAAAAGAATGATACCGTCATTTTCATTTGGTGCAACCGGCGGCGGTGCATCAAAAAAACCCATATTCTACGGTATTATGCTCGCGGTAGTTGTATTTTTCCTGCTTTTTGTATATGAATATTTTTTTCATAAGCTTGATGTAAAGGTATACCCGAACGCCAAAGATATTATGGAAAGCTTTTCTATTGATGTCCCGATCACTGATTCTGCATCAAGTGAGTTGTCAGTGCTGAAAAAGACGACCGTTCAGGAATTTGAGGATGAAAAGAAGGCTTCAGGAAACCGTGAAGTTGGAGAAACAGCTACAGGGGAAGTGATTATCCATAATTATGACAAAGAACCTCGGACATTTCCGAGAGGGACTGAGCTTCGTAAAGGAGACCTTGTCTTTACCATTGATTCAGAGGCAAAAGTTGCCTCAGCAAGCGGAGGGACTGCCGACGGTGTAAAGGAGTCCGGAAAGGTTAAAGTGAAAGCTACAGCTGATGTGATCGGTCCCGAATATAATATTGCGAAAGGAACGCAGCTTTCAGTCGCGTCTCTTTCAGATTCTTTGTTTGTTGCTTTTGTAGAGACGGCATTCAGCGGCGGATCAAAAAAAGAAGTGACCACAATATCGAAAGCAGATATAGACTCATTGAAAAAGAATGTTGAAAAAAAAGCAGAAGCCGGCAGTCAGGATGTCCTCGGTGCACAGATTTCCGAAGAAGAGATAGTGATTCCTGATATGACATCCGTAAAACTTGCTGATACTACATTCTCCGGTGAGTTAGGCGAAGAAGCATCAACATTGTCTGTCAAAGCAGAATCGGAAATTGAGTTTTATACCGTACAAAAAAAATCCCTCGAAGACAAATTAAAAGAACTTATTCAGGAACAGCTTTCAGATGACTTTACGGTAGATACCAAAAATCTTTCTTATGATATAACCGGTATTACACCTGCTGATGACACGGTCACCCTGGATGTTGAAACAACAGGAAAAGCTCATAAGAAAGTTGATCTTGAAGCTATTAAAAAATCCGCAAAATTTACCTCACTATCAGGTTTTGAAAGCAAAGTGAAAAATATGTATGATATTGAAAATATAGAAGTGACAAAATCTTTTGGATTTTCTCTCTGGACGCCGCTGTTTCAGAAAAATATAACAGTTAGTGCTGAAACGGATTAGTCATGCCCCTTCGTGTATATAAAAAAGAACATACTTCTACAAAGAAGAAGGTTGTGCGGGTCGCTTCCTATGTGATTTTACTGGCTGGAATGGGTTTTTTATTCTGGGCATTGTATCCCATTGTGTCGTTTGAGCTGTATGCGCGTGTTTTTCTCAAGAAAGGTTCGGCTTCACCTTTACCTGAATCTGAATCCGTTTCTGCCCTTGAGTTTGCTAAAAGTGTTTATGCAACCAATACTCTGTTCTCCAGTAATCTCAGGGATTTTACGAATGCCAATGTTTGGTTCCCTGAAAGTAAGTTACCGACACCCAACGGTGATCTGGCCGTAAAATCGTACACACTTTCCATTCCTAAGCTCAATCTGAAAGGTCTTGATGTTGAAGTTGGAGGCGAAGATTTATCAAAAAGTCTTATCCATTATCTTCCGACATCAATACCCGGGCAGTATGGTAATGTCGCGATTTTTGGTCATTCTACTCTTCCACAGCTTTACAATCCGAAAGACTACAAGACAGTATTTACTTACTTATCGAAACTCGACATCGGAGACACGATTAATATAAATGTAGAAGGTAAAGAATATACCTATGAGGTGGTTGATATGTTTATCGTGGAGCCGAACGAAGTTTCCGTCCTCGAGCAGGAATTTGATGATTCATATCTGACTTTAGTTACCTGTGTGCCCCCGGGTACATATAAAGAGCGATTGATCGTGAAAGCTAAAATTGTCAGAAACTCCAACAACTAATGTATGTGTAAGAAATCTCCGTGTACTTTATCTGTGAATAAGTCAGATTGCTACAACTTTCTCATGTGCATGTAAGTCGCGTAAAGAGACAAGAAACTTACGCTTTTACTTGCCCTATAGTTTTGTTAGAATATCCTTATGTCAAGTGAAATTAGACTGTTATTTCGTATGCTCAAAAACATGATCCTAAAAAGTATGTTTTTCATACTTTATGCATGGGTCGTAATTGTCGTGTATATCGGTAAATCAGTGATTCGGGCGGTCCTTTCTCCTTTTACGGCAATTCGTTTTGTGATTCTAAAAATAGCTGCTTTCATGACCTCAGAAAGCACTCAAAACATCGGAATATCTTCGGCATACACACTGTCATCGGCGGGGCGACGAGTAGGCACATCATTGCTTTACGTCATCACACATATTCCGCGCTTTATTTTTCTCATAGCGAAGCAGATACTTGCTATCATAGAAGCCATTTTTTTGGGTATTATTCATGCAATTGCTGCATTTTATAATTTTCTGGCAAGCAAATATTTTCAGTATTTTATATACGGCTTTTTGTTTTGCTTGCTATTTATCTTTACCCAACAGGCATATTTGTTCGTTCACGACCTGCCTTCTCCAAGCTCAATTGGTCAGGTGAATTTTGCTCAATCAACTCATCTTTATGACCGTCATGGAAAACTTCTGTATGAAATATACCGGGATGTAAACCGAACATCTGTTCCGCTTTCATCTGTACCCACAGCCGTAGTTCAGGCAACAATTGCCATCGAGGATAAAAATTTTTATAACCATAAAGGAATCTCTTTTTTTGGCGGAATACTCAGAGCTGCAAAAGACACCTTTATTTATAACGAACTGCAGGGAGGATCCACGATTACTCAACAGTTGGTAAAAACCGCATTACTTACTCCTGAGCGAACTATAGAACGAAAGCTGAAAGAAATGGTTCTTGCTCTTTGGACAGAGCAGATCTACACCAAAGATGAAATTATGGAGATGTATCTTAATCAGGTTCCGTATGGAGGTTCGGCATATGGCATAGAAGAGGCATCGAAAGTATATTTCGGGAAGACGGCGCAGGAGCTTACATTGGGTGAGGCGGCACTTCTTGCCGGCCTACCGAAAGCGCCGTCCATATATTCACCGTTTATTGACCCTGATCTGGCAAAGAGACGCCGGGATCAAGTCCTGCAGGAAATGTATGCTCAGGAATATATATCAAAGAAGCAGTTTGAGAATGCAATTAGAGAAGAACTCAATGTACTGCCGCCGACAACTAATATTCGTGCACCGCATTTTGTCATGTATACCCGAACGTCTCTTGAAAATGAGTTTGGGACAAAGAAAGTTGAGGAATCAGGATTTAATATCGTAACTTCTCTTGATCTTGATATTCAAACAAAGGCTGAAGAGATACTACAGGAAGAGTTAGTAAAACTGGCTCCGTTAAATGCATCAAACGGAGGAATAATCGTCATGGATCCGAATACCGGACAAATCCTGGCAATGGTTGGTTCGGTTGATTATTTCGGAGAGAATTACGGTGCATTTAATGTCACAACGGCACAAAGACAGCCGGGATCGACATTGAAGCCTAT
>Ga0210057_1004582_pt1 | contig 18264 bp, 16 predicted proteins | sample CryGeyCG2114_010_2_FD_183968 | JGI IMG/M metagenome (GOLD analysis project Ga0210057, IMG submission 183968) | Groundwater microbial communities from aquifer - Crystal Geyser CG10_big_fil_rev_8/21/14_0.10 (SPAdes) (version 2) | ecosystem: Environmental > Aquatic > Deep subsurface > Groundwater ...
GACGACGAAACCTGGAACGCACGACACTCAACCAGGAAGGCGCACCACGATGGCACGGAACTACACAGGCGCGCGCACCAGCAAGGGTGAGCGCGTGTTCACGTCCGACTCCGACGGTGATCGCGGCAGCCGGAGTACGCAGAAGGTCTACCGCGAGCACAAGGGCGGTGGCGGCAGCAGCCGCGTGAAGTCCACGTACAATCCCAAGAAGGGGGAGTTCAAGTAGGAGCACCAATCCAACGAGGGCCGGAGCGTCTTTGTGCCGCACGCTCTGGCCAAGGGTCTTGCTGCGCTGAAACGGGGAGGCCGTCCTGCCGATGAGGTGGGGCGGCCTTGCTGTGTGGGCCCAGATGGCTTGGTGTGTTCTCGCAAAAAAAAAGGGCGGGACAGAAGTAGCTTCTATCCCGCCTGTGGCAGCTGGGGTGAAAAGAGCGTCAGTTCAGAAGCCCATGGAAGAGCCCAGTGAGCCGTAAGGTCCGGTCGGCCGCGGCGGCGGGCACGTAACGCTTCATGGTTTCTGTGAAGCCGTTGTACAGCGACCAACCCGTCCGGGGGATGAATACCTGGTGGCCGGGGTGGTGCCACTGCTGGCGCACGGCCCTGATGCCCGCATACGGGATGATGCCGTGAGACGCGGCGTCAACCATGGCGTGGTACGCTTCCTGGTCGTTGATGAGCCGATCTTGTAGTCGCTCGATCAGGATGCGCTGGCGGTCGGCTTGCTCGAAATACTTGCCCACGCCCCGGTCGATGATCGCCGGCAGGTCCTGCAGGATATGTGTGGTGTGCTTCCTGCGAATGACGTACTCGCCCGCGAACGCCAGGTTGTCGCACACAAAGACGCGGTTGCCGTATACCAGGCCTGCGGACATGCTCTGGTCGGTCGAGTTCCGCAGGCCGATGGTGAGCCCGGCCTGGCCATCTATGATTCTATCCTGCGTCTGCAGGATCGCGAAGAGCCGGTGCCGGTAGCCGTCGTCTGACGGCCGGCTCAGGCCGTAGTAGGACTGCGTGACCTCAATACTGGCTCTGGCCAACGACTGGCGCACCAGCCCGTCGAACACCTCGTGCGCCACGGGTTGCCACGTTTCCGTGGGCGAGGGTGTGGGCAGGCCCTTGAGCTCGTCCCGCTGGACGTTATCTGAGTCCACGTGCAGCGTCAACATGAGACACCTCCGTGAGAAGAGTGTAGAAAGAGCGACACGTGGGGGTATGGTACCAGGGGGTGGGGGCGCTACGGAATATCTGGGGGCGCAAGGATGCCCCACCTGCTATCTACCGTGAGGTCCGAAGGGGCGGGATGGGCAGCAGCAAAGTGAAGCTCGAGGGGCCGGGCCTCTCGGTTGTCCCCTTGTGTAATCCCGCCCTCCGTTTCCTCTGCCTTCCAATCTGGTACGGTAGAGATGTATGACAACACACCCCACAACCACTCCTCGCGCTTGGCCCCGGCTGTTCCTGGCTGATTTTGAGCGCACAGGTCCGGCTCTGTGGTTCTACATCTACCTCTTGACTCACAGGGATCCAAAGGCGGGGTGTGTGTGGCGCTCGTTCCGTACGGTGGCCGCAGAGATCGGCGTGTCCACGGTGACGCTCAAGGAGTGGCTCGCGCAGTTGGAACAGGAAGGATACTTGAAGGACGAGAGCCTGGATGGAAAAATGACCGTACGGATCGAGATGGGAACTACGTGGCAGTCTTGAGATCAGGGAGGTGGATCGCCTCCCCGGCTTCCTGGTAATGGGTTCGCACGTCGTCCCACCATCCAGCAGGTTGTCTCGTAGGGCATCACCTGTCTTGCTGATTGAAAGCCGCCATTTCTGGGGCTATTCAATTTCTATGCTGTAGACAGCTGCGAGGCAAGTCCGTCGACCGGGACGCAAGATAGGGGTTGCGGCCCAATGGGTAACACATCATTGTACAAGATGGATTCGCACTTTGTGTATCTGGGAATCCAGTCGATAGCGGCCCTCTGGCCAGCAGGGGCACAAGTAAGAACCCAGGCTACCAGGCTACAATGAATTGCAGCAGGTGTGCTGGCCCCCAAGTTGAGTAGTCTGTGTGGGGGTAAGGGCCACGCTCGCGACTGCGGTAAGGATTGCAGGCTGAAAGAGGGGCGTCCGCACGGACGTGTGCTCGCTGGACCGGCCCTTTTGCTGTTGGAGCCAAGAGGTGGAAGCGCTGAGACCATAGAGAGAACCGCCCTAAAAATCAGCAGGAGTGACCCCGTCCCCGCGAAGGTTGGATGTCACTCCTGCCAAGAGCAGCACAAACCTATGTCCAGCAGACAACTCCCAGGCGCGAGTGCGATTTGGGGTCGCCCATTTGGGTTCAGGCTGGACTGCAAAAATAGAAATGGGGCGTGAGGTCCGCAAGGGTCAGAAGAGTGAACCTAGGTTCACTCCTCTCTGCTGCTCTCCGTGTCCATATAGTCCGGAACGCTGCGGATTTACAATCTGAAGTAGGTATGATACGATGCACTTAATATGGCAAGGCCCTCAAGGACAATCACTGGAATCGCGCTTCTCGGAGTCATCGTGCTCGCGGGGGCTTTCTGGTGTCTGGGAAACCTTTGGCCGATGGTGCCTACCTATGATTTTACGGACAACACATGCTCAGACAACGCTGATCTGGCTGACTGGCAGTCGTACCAAAACGAGGAATATGGAGTTTATCTACGGTATCAGCCTTTTTGGGAAGCTTCGGCATCGGACGTTGGTGTCAATGAAGAGAATCGCCATTATCTGCTAGACTTTCGCTCACTGAATAGTGTGCAGAACCCCTATGGCGATTCCTTTGGTAGATTGCCGTTGCTACAGATCGCATTGATAAACACAGAGAGAGATGATCGGGTGCCGCCATCTAACTATGGGACAGTTCACCATGAACAGATGATTGGTGGATTCTCTATGACAGTCTATCAAACAAGTCATTCCGCTACGGCGGTTGTTACGATCACAAATACCATCGCTCTTGTTGTCGATGTAGAGCAGATGATGGACCGAGAAGCGGCACTGGAGTTGTTAGAAGCAATTTGCATGACACTGGAGAGGTGACAGATGTCGTCGATGCATTCTGTTGCTGGTCACACCAGACAAGTAGCGCCATTGACGTTCATAGTATACCTGCTATCGCTGTGCCTATTTGCCCTTCCTGCTCTCGTGTTAGCCCAGCGGTTCCTAACTCTGCCGATGGACATTAGTCCAGTGATTTCGACTGGTTTCAGTGCTCATGGGAGATATACAGAAGCGAAGGGTACCGACTTCGCGATGGGTGTCGGCACTGAGATTGTGGCTGCATACGATGGCAAGGCATACATCCATGACAATAAGATAGATAATGAGGGTGGCAAGGTTGGCGGATACGGCAACTACATCATCGTGGAGCACGGAACCATACAGGAGCACTCCTGGCAGACCCGATACGCGCATCTCTCTACGGGGTCCTTTGTCGTTGAAGACGGAGAAGATGTTGAGCGAGGAGATCTGTTGGCCAAGAGCGGAAATTCTGGGTGGTCAACGGGTCCGCACCTGCACTTTGAGGTGCGTATGGACGGCGTGCCAGTGGACCCCTATGATCGAAATAGTTGGCTATGGACTGAAGACACACCCTCCCACGCTCCTAAGTTCGGTATTGGCGAATTCCCTGCGCGTGGGATCCCCGGATTGGACGCGGAAGAGGTTAGGCGCAAGTTTGGAGACGCCTGGGGTCGCTTTGTCAACGCATATGGCAGAGCTGGCGGCTTCCTGAACGTTTCCATGACGCCGTATGATAACACTCGTGTCGAGGAGTTCGAAGGGCGGTACGTCCACTGGTGGACAGTTGCGCAGCTACCTCCGCTTGGAACTCAGGGTCCCACGAATAGGGACTCAGTGCTGGTTCAGGACGTCAAGTTGCGTGCGGAACGTGGAGAAGGAACGAAGGTATTTGTGCGCGAGGATGCCCTGCTGATCTACAACCCAGAGATTAACATGGTGTACATCGTGAAGGAGGGCTTCTGGGGATTGTACATGGAACGCAATGGCGTGGTTACCTTGGGAGCACCCGTCGGCGACGAGGTGTTGATCAATAAGTACACCGGTCTTACTGAGCAGCATTATCAGCGTGGTTGGTGTGTGTGGGATCCGACAAACAACACGCTTGGGGCGTACGACAGAGGCGACGGAGACAGCATTCCCCTACATGACGTCAACTACGTAACCGTCGGCACTGGCGGGGCCGACATCCATGATTTGGAGGACCCCGCAGTGGATCCTGAGAATAGTCCTGACGATCCACCTCTTGATACAGAGCCAGATCCAGAGCCAGAAGCCACGGACGAAGGCAGTGAGCCGAGCACGGGCCTGACTATAACCCAGTTAACGGTGGACATTGGGAGTGTATACGAATTGGGCGCCAACGAGAGCACTAGGCGTGTGTTTGTGGAGGTATCGCCTGGAGGGCTGAGCAGTTCTGATTACAGGATAGAGTTTGAGGTAAACGGTGAGTATACGCCACAGCCTGATGGACCTCAAAATAATAGGCTTGGGGTCGAGGTGGGGCATGGGCACTACGTGGTGAAGGCCACGGTGTACGCTGACGGTGCCAGTACCAGTGCGGAGATTGCGTTTGACATACTGGCAAGCGACCTGGGCGTATCTGCCAAATGGAAGGTGGAAGACATCTCGGTCGCGTGCGACGAGGTGTTCATCTGTGGCGAGATCCCAGGCCAAACGGCGAAGAATGAGAGACGTGGTTTCATCTGTTCGGTGCCGCTGGATGACCTGCAAGGTGCTGCGGTCCGCGAATATGGTTCAGCTGTGTATCAGATCATGGAATTGGATAACACCCACGCGCTCATGGCAACAGAAGGAGGGTTGATGTTCAGCACAGATGGCGGCGCGTCGTGGGTTCTGGCTCGCGATGACATAGGCATGCGGGTGTACAGCGTGGCCGCCACCGTGGCGAGTAACGGAGTACGCGGTATATACTGCGGCACCGACGCCGGCACATGTTGGTTGAGCTGGAGAGAACATGAGCCGCGATTCATTCACCTCTCTGGATATGGAAGAGAAAATCGGATTGGGCCTTACCACATCTCGGTGTACATGCCGAGCTGGACGTACGGGAGCGTTGTGTTTGGCTCCAAGAGTAATGGGGTTGATGTGATCCGAGTCGAGATCCAACCAAGCAGCTCATGGGGGTTCCACCCATGCGGACCAGCGGTGTCCTTCGCGTTCGCTGTCGGCAGACAGCAGAATGTTGTGGCAGTATTTGACACGGACTTCAATGGCGGGGCGGAGATCGGTAAAAACGTATGGATGAATGACCAGTACGGGGTCGACGGGGAGTGGATGAACCGGGCAGAGGGCCTGCCCGAAGGGGATGATGTTGTCGAGCTATTCCGAATTCCCGAACGCGCCAGCGCGATCTTCGGCGCGACAAGAAGAGGCAGAGTGTACAGCGCGGTGTACGATGAATTGGGTCCATGCACTTGGGAGCGACGTCAAGAGCTGGAGCCGAACATCAACATAGACGTGGGACAGTTTATTACCTGCGCGTTCGCATACGGCGGACACATCCTTTTTGGCACGGAACGCGGGTTACGGGTAACGTCGACTTCTCAGGTAAGCAGCGGGGATGTTGGAAATCCAGAGATCATAGTATCCTCGACCGCGCTCGCGTTCGGAGATACCGTAGTGAGCGAGACCAAAGCCAGGAACATCCTCGTCAGCAATAACGGAAACGCCGATCTTGTAGTGGCGTCTATCGCGTCATCAAACAGCGTGTTTGTCCCAACTCCTACGAGTTTCACCGTTACCCCAAGTAACACGCAGACTGTGGTGGTGGCATTCAGACCTGATACTACCACTACCTACGCGGGAACGTTAATAATTCAGTCCAATAGTCCGGATGAGGCAACGGTGGGGATCCCATTATCCGGCAGTGGTGTGGCGACCTATATCACGAGTGTGACTTTTGATGGTTACAGAACGTATCGCCGTGGCGACGACTATGCAGTCGGGCTTCCTTGTGGTACCGACATCAGTGTGAGCGCTGATGTTCAGGACGCTGATGCTATAAAATGGTCAAGAGTGTACATGGATGGCTCAGAGCTGGTAGAGGAAGTTCTACTCACTGCAACTTCAGGCACGATACGACCATTTGACGATGTCAGCGGGTTGGTGATAATGAAGATCACGGCAAGCAATGAAGCCTCAGGTGTGGAGGATGTATTGCGGGTCAATCTAAACCAAGTGGGATGGCCAGAGGAGCCGGCGACAGATACTGGCGAATGCACATACGACCTAGAGCCTGGCTGGAGTATGGTATCCTTGTGTGGCGAGCCCTTAGATGGAGATAGGACGCCAGATGCGATCTTCCCAGATGCCACCTCCGTTTTTGTCTTTGCGGGTGGATTCCACGCCCCGACAGGACTTGTATTGGGCGGCGGCTATTGGGTCAACATGCCTTCGGCGCACCAGTACACAGTCCCTGTGACGCGGTCGCATGAACTCCCCTTGGATCTGGAGGCTGGGTGGAGCATGATCGGTGGACCGGATGGCTCGGTGAACATCGGGGACCTGCCAACGAACCCAGAGGTGATTTCCGTGTATAGTTTCGATGGTGGCTATAAGCTAGTGGAGAGGATCGAGAGTTGCCGTGGGTACTGGATCAACATGGCGGATCTGGGGCAGGTGGTGCTGACGACCAGTGCTGCCCGAGCTGTCTCAGTGGCTGTGGCCGAGTTCGCAGGGCCTACTCTGTGGGTCCAGTCGGGCATGCGGCGCCAGGAGATACTGTTGGGTGTCAGCCCGGAAGCAGTGGTGGAATTACCACCGGTTCCTCCGGCCGGCGTGCTGGATGCACGCGTCCATGTGGGCGGTGTTGACTCGTGGCAGGTGCCAGCCTCGGATGAACCGAGCGAATACCACCTGACCGTACAGGGCGAGGCTGTGACCCTGGGTTGGGACGTGCCTGCCGAAGCAACCGGACGTTGGGAGCTGGTGCTGGACGAGCGTGTGGTGTCGTTGTCAGGAACAGGCACGGTGACGCTGGGGGACGTGCTGGTTCCAGCGCAGCTCCAGCTACATGACCTGGGCCCGGTGCCGCAGCTGTGCCGCCTTGAGCCCAACCATCCGAACCCGTTCAACGCATCCACAACGATCAGATACCATCTGGGACGCAGCGGACCAGTGTGTTTGCGGGTCTACGATATTACCGGGCAGGTGGTGCGGGAGCTGGTGTTGGAGGTGCAAAACGCCGGCCCGCACCAGACCACGTGGGACAGTCGCAAGGCTGATGGTGTGGCGGTTTCCTCGGGTGTATACCTGTACCAGTTGCGGGTTGGTACCTACCGAGCGGTCAAGAAAATGATGTTGATGAAATAGAATTTGCTCCCAGTAATGAGGCCTTCGCCCCCGTCCGGGGCTGGCTTGTCGTATCACGGATTATGTGGCATAATGCCCTAAGAGGCTTTGGGCGTCCAGATAGCCGCAGCCTCAGCGACGACAGAGCTAAACAAGGTTCGAACGTCGTCCCACCCTCTCCGCCAGATTACCAAGTTTGAACCCAAGTAAAATAAGGGGTTTGAATGATGAAATAGCACCCACGAGGTGCTATTTTAAGTAAAATGGTAAAACCTATTTTGGGATATTCCGTAATAGGATATAAACTATATTAATAAGAATATGCCAAAATCAACTTATACTGATGATTATAAAGTAACTATTAGTCGCCTGAAAAAGGTTAGACTTGAATTAGGTTTAAAGCAAGAAGATGTCGCAGATAAACTTGGCAAGCCTCAGTCTTTTATTTCCAAAATTGAATGCGGCGAAAGAAGGTTAGATATAGCTGAGTTAAAAGAATTAGCGAAACTTTATAAAAAAGATATAACCCATTTTATTTAATTATATGTATTTAGAAAAATTTGATGAATTTTTGCAAACAGTACCCCTTAAAAATTATAGAAAAAAATATAGCACTATTAAGATTGTTGAAATGGACTTGCCTAAAGAAATACAAGCGATTAATCTTTTGTATAAAGTTTATTGGGGAGAAAAAGATTTTATTTCCTTTGAAAAATTTTATGAAAGATATTTAGAAGAAAAAAAGGAGTTGCTTGAAAAATTCAGAAAGAAAACAACAATGTGTGAGGATTGTTTTGTGCGTGGTATAGAGGCCAGAACTTACAGGACTTGGGCTGGACTAATAACCCAAATTCATGGTGGCTATGTTGCTGAGTCAGTTTTTGGCGAAGGAACCGTAAGTATGTCACGAGAGTTAGATTCTTTGGGTGCTGATATAAAAGTTGAGTATAAAAATCATATTATAAATTATCAAGTTAAAAAAACTAGTTTTAGCGGGGTGATGAGCAGAGTTCCACTGCCAAGAAAAAAGAAAAGTGATGGCGAAAATATAGACATAAAATATGAAGTGCCGACATGCTTATCTGATCCAAAAACCAAAAAAGGAGAATTCAGATTGCCGTATCTAAGATTTTTAGAGGATAAAAGAACAAAAGCATTTGATAACGGTTTTGTCGTTTTTACTCAAGAAACTTTTGAGCCTAAGAAAAATGAAATTGATTTAAAATCAAAATAATTTAGAAACCGTTCTAACAGAAGAGATAGTTTTTTCAGCAATTTTTATATAATCAGGATTAATTTCAAATCCGATATAATTTTGGCCCAACTCTTTTGCGGCTGCGCATTCAGCCCCTGTTCCTACAAAGGGAATCAGAACCACTCCATCTTTTTTAGGCATGGCTGATTTTATTAATTTTCTGCAAATTTCTAATGGCTTTTGTGTTGGGTGTTTAACTATCTCATGATCAGCGTGTTTTTTCAGTTCTCTTGGCTCAAAAACATTACCTCCGCAGGTATTACAGATAAACCACCTTTCATTCATACCAGCTCCTCCAGCTAATGCTGGTATTTTTATCACATCTCTTGGCAAGGCACCTCCCTCATGTGCTTTATAGACAGTTTCTTGACCCCCACTACTGTACCTACCAATAGTCCCTTTTCGTATTTTGCCCGCAGCACCATTTAAAAATCCTTCCGTATAAGGTTCTCTTACTTCGTCACGATTAAAAACTGGATTACTTTTCCAAGCACAAATTATAGATTCGTGGCTTCGTTGCCAAAAATTTAGAGAAGCAACATTTTTGTTTGTGTAATGCCAAATAAGCCATCTTTTATTTATTGGTATCTCAACCGAAAGATAAGCAAGAATTTCACTAAAACCATAAATAAATATTGTGCCAGTTGGTTTTAAAACCCTGATAGATTCATCTATCCAACTTTTTGACCAACGAATGTACTCATTCATTTCTCGTTTATCCATGTTGTTACCAAAATCTTTGCCAATATTATATGGCGGATCAATTATAACAACATCGCAACATTCATCTGGCAATTTTCTTAATTCTTCAACCGCGTCATTTAAAATAATTTTATTTAGAGGTAATTTATTGTTTCGCTTAATATCTTTTGATGTAATTAGCTCTTCTACAAAATTATTTTCGTCGTTTTTTATTACATCAATTACAATGCCTTGTATGGTTAAAGGAGTTTGTTTGGAAATAATTATGGGATCCATTGTTCTGTTGGCTGGCTGAAGTCTAATGTGCCCTCTTTCCTTATAAAACTTTTTTAATGTGGTTTCATAATTATCAATCAATGCAACAATCTTTTGTCCGTTTTCGGCAGTATCTTGTTGTTTAACCAACACAACATCGCCATCATTAATATTTTCTTCAATCATACTATTACCGATGACTCTCAACGCGTAGAAATTACCAGAATTTGGTAGTTTACTTTGTGGAATAGCGATAGTTTCTTTTTCTTTTATTGCTTCTATTGGTTGTCCGGCTGCAATATTACCCATAAGTGGGACATTTATCATTTTCTCACTCTCAAATACAGAAATCGCCCTTGGTTGATTGTCTTCTTTTCTTAAAAAACCTTTTTCTTGAAGTTTTTTTATGTGAAAATGAGCAGTAGAAACAGAAGCTATTTTTAGATGCTTCTTTATTTCCTCAAGAGAGGGAGCGTATTTATGCTTGGAATAATATTGTTTTATAAAATCCAAGACATCTTTTTGTTTTTTAGTAAGCATATTTATTGACAGGCAATTTTTATTAGGTGTATAATAGTATTATAGAAAATAAATAGAAAACTTACAATAGCTCACTTATCCACAACTGTATGCCAAAATCATTTTTTTCAGAAAAAATAGATTTGATAATGAAATCAAGAGAAGCCATGCTCTCTGCTGTTCAGATTTATAATAATCCCCTAATTTTATTTAAGACAGAATCTTTTATTGTTCTTTCTTTAATCGCGTGGACTTATCTTTTACATTCATATTATAGAGCGATTGATATTGATTATAGATATTTTGAAAAAAATGGTTCCCGAAAAAGATTTGTTAAAAATCCTGATGGTAGTATAAAATATTGGGATCTTAAAGAATGTATTTCAAAAGAATTCTGTCCCCTTGATAAAGATACGAGCAACAACCTTTTATTTTTAATAGGTCTAAGAAATCAAATAGAGCATCGTAAGGCAAGCGGGTTAGATTCTTATTTATCAGCTCGTTATCAGGCTTGCGCTTTAAATTTAAACTTTTATCTTAAAAAATTGCATGGTGAAAAATATGGTCTTGATAATAATTTGGCATTAAGTTTACAGTTTTCAGAATTAGATAATTCGCAATCAAAGGTATTAAAAGATAAAGAAGCTTTAATACCTAAAAATATCATTTCTTATCTCGCCGATTTTGATAGTAAATTGTCGGAAAGTGAAATAAAAAGCGACCGTTTTGCATATCGTCTTTTGTTTACTAAAGTTTTAGCAAAAAGAAAAGGACAAGCTGATCATGTTATTGAGTTTTTAGATCCAAAGTCTGATTTAGCAAAAAATATTTCTAAAGAATATTGGATTAAAGAAGAGACAGAAAAACCAAAGTTTTCAGCCACACAGATAATTCAGAAAGTTAGAGAATCTGGGTGTAAAAATTTCGGCATGCACCAACACACCAAATTTTGGCAAGAACATGACGGGAAAAATCCTAGTAAGGGATTTGGTTCAATGGTAGTTAAAACTTGGTATTGGTATCAAAATTGGGCTGACTATGTTATTAATGAATTAAACAAGAAAAAAACTTAAATTACTTATATTGAATAATCCACCTCATTTTTACCCCTATTGGACTCTGGGTGAGGCGTTTCAAACCAGTCAGGATGAACTTTGAAGATACGCCTTAATTCCTGTATACTATTATTAATATCCTTGAATTTGAGCCATGCTTTTGGTTCAAACTTCCGGACATCGCCACCGCCAATTGAACTAAAATAAAATTATTTTAACCAACAAATACTGATTAAGTCAGTAAATTTTATGAGTACAGCAACAGTAAAAATTTTAGTTGATGGATATACAAATCACGAAGGAGAGGTTATATATGCAACCCCTAATACTGTTTTAATTGAAGATAATGGGAAAAAAATTATCGCTGACCCTGGAGCAAATAGAAAACAATTAATAAAAGCACTTGAAAAAGAAAAAATTAAAATTAAAGATATTGACGCAATTTTTATAACACATCTTCACATGGATCATATTTTAAATATACAGCTTTTTCCTGATGCTTTAATTTTTGATATTGATCAAGTATTTAATAATGATAAAATAAAGCAACATGGTGGATATATACTTAATACTAGTATTGAAATTATTCCAACACCAGGACATGACCATAATCATGCCTCTCTTTTAGTTGAAACAAAAAAAGGCAAAATTGCCATTGCTGGAGATGTGTTTTGGTGGGAAGATGAAGAAAAACAAGAAACTGATCAAAAAAAACTTCTTGAGCATAAAGACTGCTACGCAGAAAATGAAACTATTTTATGCAAAAGCAGAAAAAAACTTATTAGATTATCAGACTATATTATTCCTGGACATGGAAAAACATTTTCATCTAAAGACTTTAAAATTGATAAAAGCGTACTATCTTAACTCTGTTTTTTAAAACTAAAATAAAAAGATTTTAAAATCATTCCAATAGATAAAATAGCAAGCAATACACTCACTGCCATAGGAAGTCTTGCGCTTAAAATCATTGCTGATTCATTGATTCTCAAAGATTCAACAATAATTCTAACTGAAGAATATAAACCTAAATAAAGCCAAAAGACCAATCCATCTGGTCTTGTTTGTTTTTTATACAAAAAAAATAAAACAATAAATATAATTAAATTCAAAAATGACTCGTACAAAAATGTTGGATGAAAATGAGTGCTTTGAACAAAATCTTCAGGCCTATTTGAAACATCAATTGGAATGCCAATCCAAGCTTCAGTTGGTCTGCCAAAAAGTTCTTGATTAAAATAATTTCCCCATCTTCCAATTGCTTGACCTAAAATTCCTGGAATAACAAATAAATCTAAAATTTTCCAAAAATTAATTTTATATTTTCTAGAAAAATAGAATACAGAAAAAACTGCTCCAATTATTGCTCCATGAATTGCCAATCCCCCATTCCACACAAAAATAATCTGACTTAGATTTTGCCCATAAAAAGACCAATCAGTTATAACATGATATATTCTAGCAAAAACAAATCCACAGATTAAAGTATTAATATATATTGATATTGCCGCGTGTTCTGATATATTTTTTAGACGCGACAATTTTTCAACAAGAAAATATCCAATTAAAATTGCTAAAACCAAAAATAGTCCATACCAATGGACTGATAATTTTCCAATATGTAATGCGATTGGGGATGGGATGTATGAGTAGAGTGGATTAATCATATATATACAAAAACATCAAACATCAAATAAATCACAAACACCCAAATTACAAAAAATATTTAATTCTCATTTGGTGCTTGGTTATTGATGTTTATTTGGTATTTGATGTTTGGTTATTCTTGAACTTCGTTCCTTGGTCGTTTCCCTTGAACAAGTACATCTAAAATATTCTGAGTAGCCATTTTGCCCATTTCCTCACGCGCTTCAATTGTTGCGGAAGCAGTATGAGGAGTAAGAATTACATTATCAAGACTAGATAAGCCTGCTGATAATTTAGGCTCAAATTCAAACACATCTAATCCAGCACCTGATATCTTTTTCGCGCGCAAAGCTTTAACAAGCGCTTTTTCATCTACAACAGCGCCTCTTGAAGTATTTATTAAAATCGCAGTATTTTTCATTAGAGAAAGCTCTTTTTGACCAATTAAATGCTTTGTAGAAGCAAGCAAAGGAACATGTAAAGATATATAATCAGATTGTTTTAATAAATCAGGCAATGAAACTTTTTTTGCTTTACACTTTTGCTCAATTTGAGGACTTCGCACAACATCAGAATACAAAATCTTCATATTAAAACAAGATTTTGCAAATTCTCCCAAAGAGCACCCAATTCTTCCGCCACCAACTATGCCTAATGTTTTTTCTCTCATGTCATCTCCTAAAAATAAAATAGGATCCCATGCTTTGTATTTTCCTGCTCGCATAAATTTATTTGATTGAGGAAGCTTGCGAGCAAGAGCAAATAAAAGCGCAAAAGCATGCTGAGCAACAGCGCTTGCTGATACCATACTTGGAGTGTTTGAAGCATAAATATTTTTTTCTTTTGCTGATTTTAAATCAATATTATTAAACCCAAGAGCATAGTTTGCCACTAATTTTAAATTAGAATTAGCGCTTAAAACATCTTTATCAACTTCTTCTGTAACAGTAGTTATTAAAGCATCCGCGCTTTTAGCGTATGATATTAACTGCTTCTTTGTTGGCGGATTTTCTGATGAATGCATTTTTACTTTGCAATGCTTATATAATTCTTCTAATCCTTGCATTGGAATTTTTCTTGCGATATAAACTTTTGGTTTTGTCATATTTTAAAAATTAATTATATAAAACTTTTGCAATTTTTTCAGCAACAGCAATTGGATCTTTTGATTGCCAAATATTTCTTCCAATTGCCCAGCCAACTGCTCCTGCTTCTAGAATTTCTTTTGTTTTTTGCGCAATTGCGTCTTCATTGTCATCTTTTTCTCCTCCAACAACAAATACTTTTGTTTTACCAGCTGATTCAACAACCCATTTAAATGATTCAACATCACCAGTATATTTTACTTTTACTGCGTCAGCATTCAATTCAAGCCCTAAGCGAGCAGCATAAGCTAAAGTATCCTTATCAGTGTCTGATTTAATTTTTTTGCCCCTAGGATACATCCATCCAATTACTGCTAACCCATTATTGTGAGCTTGTTCTTCTATTTGAGCAAACTCATCAATCATTGTTTGTTCATGCTCAGATCCAATATATATAGTATATCCAACTGCTTTTGCTCCAAGTTCAAGCGCTTCTTCAACAGAACAATTTGACAAGGACAAAGGCTCTTCTGAATTATGATATGCTGTTTTACCATTCATTTTTATAATCAATGGCACTTTGTGCTTTTTTTTATCATAATACTTATCTGCAATTCCTTTTTGAAAAACTACTCCAGTAAAATGCCCACTATCAGCAATTTTCATAATCCATTCTGGATCAACGCTATTTTCATCAAAATCAGTTGGACCATGCTCAAAACCATGATCATATGCGAGTAACATACCACGGTTATTGCGTAAAATTTTATCTAATACACTATTTTTCATATCTATAAAATTACTATTAAAATTTCTAATTGACCTAATTAACCTAATTTCTAAATAAATCCCAATTAAAGAAATGTCTAATTGGGTATTGGGTCATTAGGCATTATTTAGATTAATTAGAAATTAGAGCAATTAGAAATTATTTCTTTTTTATTACATCTAACACAGATGAAATAATCTTCTCCTTAGTTATCCCATATTTTTTCATCAACTCCTCTGACTCACCTGACTCTCCGAATGAATCAGGCATTCCAATAAATCCCATTGGTACATTACATCTTTCTGAAAGCAATTCAGATATAGCGCTTCCAAGACCCCCATAAACCTGGTGTTCTTCAATGCACACAACAGCACCTGTTTTTTTGGCAGAAGAGCAAATTGTTTTTATATCAAGAGGTTTTATTGTATGGCAATTTATAACTTCTGCGCTAATTTTATATTTTCGTAATAATTCTTTTGCTGATAATAATGCTTCATACAAAATTGGACCACATCCTATAATTGCTACATCTCTCCCTTTATTTAAAATATTTGCTTTGTTAATTTCAAAATTACTATCTTTTGTAAATACTTGCGATTTATTGGATGAAAAACGTATATATACAGGTCCATCAATTTGAGCTGATAAAATTATTGCTTTTTCTGTTTCAATCGCGTCTGCTGGCGCAATAACTGTCATATTAGGCAAAACACGCGCAATAGCTATATCCTCCAAAGCTTGATAAATCGCGCCATCATGCCCTGCTGATAATCCAGCATTAGAAGAAATAATCTTAACATTCAATTTTGGAAAACAGATTGAAGATCTTATTTGGTCCCAATTTTTTCCAGGAGAAAGAGTGGCAAATGAAGAAATAAATGGAATATATCCTTGCATAGAAATTCCACTTGCTAATCCTGCCATATTTTGTTCCCCAGAACCAACTTGAATAAAACGCTCTGGAAATTCTTCCGCAAAATCCGCGCAACCAGTTAAATTTTTTAAATCAGCACTTAAAACAATAATTTTTTCACTTCTATTACCTAATTCAACTAAGGCGCGACTATATCCATCTTTAGAAGATGCAAATTTTACATATTTTGTTTTTAAATTCATTTTCATACTTTTATTCCTAAAGACTTAAAAGCATCTTTTATTTCATTTTCTTGCAAAGAATCTGCATTCCATTTAAATCCTGATTCTAAAAATTTTATACCTTTTCCTGATATTGTATTTGCTATTATACATACTGGCTTTTCATGAATTTCACGCGCTTTAACGCATGCTTGAATTATCTCATTAATATCATTTCCATCTACATTTATAACCTTCCAATTAAATGCTTTGTATTTATCTTTTAAAGGTTCAATAGGCATTATTTCTTCAGTATTTCCATCACTTTGAATATTATCTCTGTTAATAATCATTGTTAAATTTGGCAATTTATGCTTTGCAGCAAACATTATTGCCTCCCAAGTCTGGCCTTGATTAAGTTCTTCATCGCTTGAAACGCAATATACCATTTGGTTTGATTTTTCAAAATAACGCATAGCATACGCCATTCCAACAGCAACTGAAAGGCCTTGACCAAAAGATGGAGAAGGATTCTCTACTCCTGCAATTGATTTATAAACTGCATGCCCTTGCAGGGCGCTTCCAAAATTTCGAAAAGACCATAATTCTCTTTTTGGAAAATATCCTGCTTCAGCTAATGTTGCATAAAGCGCTGGACAAATATGGGTATCTGATAAAATCACTTTATCACGATCTTTTATATTAGGTCGCTTTGAATCACAATTTAATACATCTCCAAAATATAAAGCGCAAAATATATCTGTCGCACCCAATGATCCTGATAAGTCTCCGCTTTTTGCCTTAATAATCATTTTTAAAATATTTTGACGGATTTTTTTTGATATTCCTTTTAATTGTTTTATATTCGCGGATTTTTTGTTCATTTTTGTTTTTAAAAATTTTTTATAACTTTGGATATTTCTTAGTCCAATTAGTTGATTTTTCATATTGATAAGCAGCAGACAACACACTTGCTTCAGCTAACTGTTTTCCCATAATTTGAAGTCCAACAGGCATATTGCGAGCAAAACCAACTGGAATACTAAGAGCTGGAATACCTGCCATAACAGCAGAACATAAATAAATATCTTCCAAATACATTGCAAGAGGATTATCTGATTTCTCACCTAATTTTATTGCTACATGAGGTGAAACTGGCGTCATTAGCAAATCCACATCATTAAAAACTTTTTTTATTTCATCTGAAATAACTGTGCGAACTTTCTGAGCTTTTTTATAATATGCGTCATAATACCCGCTAGATAGCGCGTAAGTTCCAAGCATAATTCGTCTTTTTGCTTCTGGACCAAATCCTTTGCCTCTAGTTTTTGTATAAGTTTCAAAAAGATTTTGCGCTTCACTACTTCTTTGTCCATATCTAATTCCATCAAACTTGCCAAGATTAGAGCTTACTTCAGAAGGAGTAATAATATAATAAACTGATACTCCATATTTTGTATGCGCCAAAGATACTTCTTTTATTTCTGCGCCTAGATTTTTAAATTGTTCAATTGCTTTTTCTATAACAGACGCGGATTCTTCATCTTCCACATCACTAAAAAACTCTTTTGGCAGACCAATTTTAATTCCTTTCAAAGGCAAATCTAATTGTGTGTGATATTCATGAACCTCTGCTGGCAATGTTGTTGCGTCTTTTTTATCTTGACCCGCAAGCACAGACAATAATAAAGCTGTGTCTTCCGCGGTTTTCGCAAATATTCCAGGTGTATCAGTTGAAGAAGTCATTGAAATCAATCCATAGCGCGAAATTCTGCCATATGTGGGGCGTAATCCATATACATTGCACCATCCACCAGGCTGACGCGTTGAACCGCCTGTATCAGTTCCAAGAGATGCTAAACAAAAACCAGCAGACAGCGCAGCAGCGCTTCCGCCTGATGATCCTCCTGGGCTTCTATCTAAATCCCAAGGATTATGTGATGCTCCATATGCACTGTTTTCAGTAGAAGCTCCATGCGCAAATTCATCACAATTTGTTTTTCCGATTATTATTGCTCCTGCATCTTTTAATTTTTTGATAATTGTTGCGTCATAAGAAGGAATATAATTCTCTAAAATTTTTGACGCGGCAGTAGTTTTTACACCTTTAGTTATAATCACATCTTTTATAGAAATAGGAATTCCTTCTAAAACACGAAGTTTTTCTTTTCTTGCAATTTTTGCATCCACATTTTCAGCTTCTTTTATTGCACTCTCTTCGCATAATTCTAAAAACGCATGAACATTTTTTTCATGCTTTCTGATTCTATCAAAAATAGATGACACTAAATCAACACAGGAAAATTCCTTTGTTTCCAAAGCGCGCTTTGCGGATTTAATTGTTAATTTTTGCACATCCATATTAATTAAACACTGCTTTAACTTCAATTAAATTATCCTCGCTCTCAGGCGCCATTTTAATTAATTCATTTGCATTGTCGCATTGTTCAATTTTATCCTCGCGCATTACATTTGAAAGGCCAGTCACTTGAGAAGTAATTTTAATATTTTCTGTATCAAGTTCTTGCAATTGATCAACATAACCCAAAATAGCTGAAA
>Ga0210057_1004583_pt1 | contig 18263 bp, 21 predicted proteins | sample CryGeyCG2114_010_2_FD_183968 | JGI IMG/M metagenome (GOLD analysis project Ga0210057, IMG submission 183968) | Groundwater microbial communities from aquifer - Crystal Geyser CG10_big_fil_rev_8/21/14_0.10 (SPAdes) (version 2) | ecosystem: Environmental > Aquatic > Deep subsurface > Groundwater ...
TATAATCTTGTTTATACTCTTCATTCCTATTCAAGAATCCCTGAATAAATTTATTATCTCTTTTATTAGAAACCCCTAAAACTTCATATCCCTTTATTTCAGGATAACCCGTATAATAAAAAGGAGTTGTCTTAACAGTTGAACCCAATTTTTTATTTATTGTATCTCCAATTAAAACATTATTATTTGCAACAGATGAAAGATTTTTCGCTTGAGTCACGACATTATCAACTTGAGTAAAAAGCAATTTGCCTTGCTCTTTGGAAGCAATTATATCTCCAGAATTTACCCCTAAACCAAATTGAATTTTATGTTTATATCTCTCATTATGCAAATTTAATTTAGTATTTATTTCTCTTGCCACCTCAACTGCCGTCAAATAATTATCAAAAGTCCTTGTAATTACTGGAGCAAAAACACCGACGATAGAACCATTTTTTTTGTAAATCCTCCCCTCTCTCTCAACTATTGATTTTAATGAATTCTCAATATTTTCGATAGCATTTGAACCAATATTCTCAAGTTCTTCATAATTTTTAATATTCAAAGAAAGCACTACAGAATCTTGCTTTTCTCCACTTAAAACTAATGTTGGAACTGCTTCATAACTAACATGTTCCAATCTTGGCGTATTTGTATTTCCAGAAACTTTCTTCCCAGAATCCGAAGATAACTTTACAACCCCTCCGTAAAGATTATTCTCGTTATTTTGTTTATCAAAATGTTTTGAAGAAGGAACATGATTCATAAACAAAACAGATTTTTTATTAATTATTTTTCTTGCAGAAACAAAAATAAATAATCCAAAAATTAAAAATATAAAAAACCAAACTAAAAATCCTCTGCTAAAAAAACCAAAATTATTTGAAGAAGGATTTGAAACTTTAACAGCATTTCCTGTTAAACTCACAACACCGCCATAAAATGTCTGCCCATCATTAATGCTAACATTATAATCTCCTGTGGGAGCTTCAAGATTAAATAAAATTGAACTTCCAACACTTAAATTAAGATTTTTAACTTCTGTAATATTTCCTATCTTAATCTCCACAAGTTTATCATATGGGACATTGCCCACATTTTTTATAACTAAACTTCCATTTTCAATAAGAAATTCAGCTTCTCTATTTTTCTCAACATAAAAACTGCCAGATTTTTCCAATCCTTCAGATAAAACACTAACATTCCACTCACCATAAACATCATCTTTTAAAATATCAAACTTTTCAATTTCTCCTGTTTTCGAAAGCAAATCCAAAATTTCCAGACCGCTAGAATCAAAAACCTTTATTGAAACTGGAAAACCACTCATTTCTCCTTCTGATTGATCCAAAAGAAGAACAGAAACCTCTGATTCATTACCTGGAAAAACTCTTTCAGGAAGATTCAAGTTTATTGAAGTAGGAAATTGAAGAATAACCAAAGAATAAGAAGCATTTCCATAATTTGTAATTTCTCCATCAACTCCTTTTTCATAAACCATAAAACTAAAATTATAATTTCCTGCAGGAATATCTTCTGGAAAAATCATTACGCCTGAAATTTTTCCGTTAACAATTTCTCCAATTTTTTCAACATCTGAATCTTCAATACTTAATTTATAAAAACCATCAACAGACCTTTTATTAAATTTTCTTGCACTTCCACTAAAAGTCATATTTTCATAAGGGAAAAAATCATCTTGACTAAATTTAACATCAAATAAAATCTCATTGCTTATACCAAAAGTATTGCTCTTTTTTGTCTGATTATTAAATTTTAAAGCAAGATAACAATTGCTCCCAATATTATCAAAAGAATCTTTTGACGCTGGAACAGTTAAAGGAATCTCAGTCTCTCCATTAAGGTATTGAAGATAAACATTTTTAGAAGAATTACCACAAGCAACATTTAACGATGTCCAACCAACCTCTCTATCACTTCCAAGAATAACTTCCAAATTATCTCCAAAATTATAGGAATCTTTGGGTTGAGTTATAAAAAAAACATCGGCGCTCGCAAGTCCAATCAAACCAATAAATAAACTAAAAAATAAAATTATTAAAAATAAATTAGTAAAATACTTTCTAGCTACAAACCTCTTTTTCACCATATCAAAAAAACGCGTAACGCATATATAAACATTATCCTAATTGAGCTCTCAGAACATTTATAAAATTCATTTATTTTAATCTTTAATGAAACAAAATAAAAAAGAGAAGAGTTTCAACCCTTGGGAAGTTTCAGGAAAAGTTGACTATGATAAATTAGTAAAACAATTTGGAACTTCAAAAATACCTGAAGAAATTTATAAAAAACTCTCCAAAGCTCATCCATTACTAAGAAGAAAAATTTATTTTTCCCATCGGGATTTTAATTTATGGTTAACAGAAGCTGAAAAAAAAGGCAAAATTTCTGTTCTAACTGGCAGAGGTCCAAGTGAAAAAATGCATATTGGACATTTAGTTCCTTTTCTTGTCGCAAAAAGTTTACAAGACATCTACAACTGCGATGTATTCATACCGATATCTGACGACGAAAAATTCTATGTAAAAAAAGATTTATCGTTTGAAAAAGCAGGAGAATATGCAAAAGAAAATATCATCGACTTAATAGCACTAGGTTTCAAACCAGGAAAAACATTTATCTTTGAAGATTTTGTCTACACAGACACTTATAAATACGCAGCAAAATGCGCAAAAGTCATAACATACTCAACTGCAAAAGCTGTATTTGGCTTAAAACCTGAAAACAACATCGGCTGGTCTTTTTATCCTGCAATGCAAGCAGCGCACATTTTATTTCCACAATTCAAAAAAGGGAAACATAAAGTAGTAGTTCCAGTAGCAATAGACCAAGACCCTTTCATAAGATTAACAAGAGACATAGCAGGAAATAAAGATATTCAACTCGAAAAACCAGCAGCTCTTCACGCAAAATTCCTCCCATCCTTAGAAGGCGGAGAAAAAATGTCCTCATCTAGAGAAGGATTAATTTTCCTTACAGACTCTCCAAAAGAAGTTGAAAGAAAGATAAAAAAATACGCTTTTTCAGGAGGACAAGATACTTTAGAAGAACACAGAAAAAAAGGCGGAAACCCTAACATAGATATTTCATTCCAATACCTAAAAATCTTTTTTGAAGAAGACGATAAAAAATTAAAAGAAATTGAAGACAAATATAGAAAGGGCGAAATGACAACAGGTGAACTAAAAGATTACACAATTAAAAAAATAAATGCCTTTCTCTCACAACATCAAAAAAGAAGAGAGCAAGCAAAAAAAGACGTTGATAAATTTATGTTAAAATAAAACTATTAAGATAAAAAATTAATTCTCTCTAAAAATTAAGCACTCTTTATCTTATCTATAGGAACATGAGCTTCCAAAACAGCATAAGGAATATTCTGATAAAATCTTGTTGTCTTTCCTTTGTAATCAAATGTTTTAACTGGTTTTTCTCCTCTAGCCCATGAAGGTTCTCTAACAATTGGCGCAACCCAATAATGGGTAACTTTGTCATCAACAGCCCCTTCTCTCAAAGTTTTTTCCGCAACTTCATAAGATTTAACCCATGACTCAATATTAACTCTACTCTTATCCTCAACAGGATTTAAAACAATTTTTCTATTTGGATTATTTCTATTAAAAGCGCTATACTGGTAAATTGGATTACCTTTTCTAACCTTCCCTTCGAAAATAACATCCTTAACCTTTCTTTCTCCTTTCTTCGCCCTATTCAAAACAGTGCTTGCAATGTAGTCTAAATAATTATCTAACTTATAATGGTCTCTTCCTTCAGCGTATAAAACCCTTGCAAGTGCCAAAGAATCAGAACCCTCTCCTAATCCAAACTCGTAAGGTTTCAAAATTTCTTTTTCTCTTTTTTCTTGAATTTCTCTCTCAATTTTTTCTGCTTCTTCCCTTCTTCCAATTTTCTCATTTATTTCATCATTCAAATCATTTATTTTTTCATCAAGTAAATCTGACTTCTCATAAATTTCATTCAATTTATTAATGTCTCTTCTCATAAGATATCCGCTAGTTCCACCAAAAACATAAAGTCCTGCCCAGGCTAAAGCTCTAACAAAATCACGTCTGCCAGCGTCGACATTTTCCATATTTTCCAAATTTCCAATTCTTTCAGGTTCCATATAACACCTTTGTTTATGTTATTACTCGCAACCAATAGTTTTTAAACCTTTCTATATGTCATAATTATTTAGTAGTAACATAATAAATAATCCTAAAAGCAATAAAACAGACATGCGAATTCTTTAAATATATCAAAATTTTACTTTAATCATGAGATTCATAACATTGCACGCAGACTACATAAATTTTAAACCGCTGAAAAAAGCAATAAAATCTATTGAACTAAAAAAAGGAGAAGAATTAGAGAAAAAAATAGAAGAATCTCTTGTTATCCTTACAGCGGTTGAAAAAGGAGACACAATAGAATTAATTAAAAAATTCGTTGGGGAAATCAAAGCAATAGCCAAACAAGTAAAAGCAGAAAATATTGTAATATACCCTTATGCTCATTTGTCTTCAAATTTATCCTCTCCAGACATAGCCCAAGAATTTTTAGAACAAGCACAAAAAGAATTAAAAAAGGATTTCAAGTTAGTTGAAAAAGCACCTTTCGGATTTTACAAAGAGTTTGAAATAAAAGTTAAAGGACATCCGTTAAGTGAATTAAGTAGAGAGTTTAAGTCAGAAGAAAAAGGAAACAAGATTACTGAAGAAAAATATGATGAAAAACAACTCCTTAGAGAAATTTCAAAATCAAAACTTGACACATCAAAACTAAAAGAAAACGACCACAGAATTCTAGGACAAAAAATGGATTTATTCAGTTTCCACGACGTCGCTCCAGGCATGGTTTTCTGGCATAATAATGGATTAACAATTTACAATGAACTAATAAATTACTGGAGGGAACTACATAAAAAAAATAATTATCAAGAAATTTCAACCCCTCAAATAATGGATGAAAAACTTTGGAAAATTTCAGGACACTGGGAAAAATATAAAGAAAATATATTCCTAACAGATTATGAAAAAAGGAAATTCGCAGTCAAACCAATGAACTGTCCGGGTGGAATGTTAGTCTATAAATCATCTTCAAAATCATACAAAGATCTTCCATTAAGAATTGGAGAATTGGGAGTCGTTCACAGGCAAGAACTTTCAGGGGTTTTATCTGGTTTATTTAGAGTAATAAAATTCACTCAAGATGATGCGCATATTTTTTGCACAGAAAAACAAGTCGAATCCGAAATCCAAGAAATAATAAAACTAATTGACAAAACATATAACCTCTTCGGGTTTGAATATCATGTAGAATTATCAACAAGACCTGAAAAAAGAATTGGCGACGACAAAATCTGGGACAAAGCAGAAACTATTTTAGAAAAAACAATAAAAAAACAAAAAATGAAATGTAAAATAAATAAAGGAGATGGAGCTTTCTATGGCCCTAAAATTGATTTCCATATAAAAGATTCTTTAGGAAGAACATGGCAAATGGCAACAATACAATTAGATTTCGCAATGCCTGAAAGATTTGAACTTGAATATATTGACGAAAAATCAAAACCTCAAAGGCCAATAATTCTCCACAGAGTAATTTTTGGTTCAATTGAAAGATTCATAGGAATCCTGCTTGAACACACAAATGGACAACTTCCAACATGGCTATCTCCAATACAAGTCAGAGTAATAAACTTTACAGATCGAAGTAACAAATACGCCGAAGAAATAATTAAAAAAATAAAATCCGAAATTCCAAATATAAGAATTGATAATGATTTTGACTCAGTTCCATTAAACGGAAAAATAAGAAACGCAGAAATAATGAAAATTCCATATATAATTGTCGTCGGAGACAAAGAAGAAAAAGAAAAAACAATTGCTTTAAGAAAAAGAGGGCAAAAACAAATCGAGCAAAAAAGTATAGAAGAATTTATAAAAAATATTCAAGAAGAAATTAAAGATAGAAAATAAAATTTTAAAAAAGAGGAAAGTAAAAAGATGAAAAGAAAAGTAGCCCATTTGTATAGCCTTTCAAAAGAAGGGTATAAAATAAAACCGCAAAATGAAAATATTGCATCTGAATGGGACAGCAGAATCCTTTTTGCAGAATCATATGATACAAAAAGAGATGCAAAAAATGAAAGAGAAAATTACCTTAACTCTCTTGATGAACAAGAAGCAAGAAGACAAAGAAAAGACATAATAATACTTTCGGAGAGAATTGGAGAATGAAAATCCAACCATACATCGAAAAGTTAAATAATTCAAAAAAATTCAGCGAGTTTAAATCAAGCTTCCCAGAATCATATTTTTCTGCAGGATTTTTTGTAATTGATTTTGAAAATAAAAAAAATATGCATCAAATAGATTACTACAATCCCAAAAATAAAAAAATGACTACGTTTGAACTTGACGGAGAAGAAATTGTTGCAAAAGAATCTGCCCAACCAATGCCAAAAACACCTGAAAAAATCAATGAAGAAATTAACCTTGATTTAGATATATTAAAAGGAATTGTGGAAGATGAAATGAAAAACCATACAATCACACATAAGCTTCATAAAATAATTGCGGTAATCCAAAACAACGAAGGGGAACTTGTCTGGAACTTGAACTGCATAACTTCAGATATGGGTGTTGTAAAAGTCCACATCTTAGACAAAAACCATTCAGTCCTAAAATTCGAAACAGTAAATTTATTCGACATTGTTAAAAAAATTTAATCAACAAATTTAAAAGCAACACCCTCTTTTACTCAAAATGGAAGAGGAAATTAATTCTAAAAAATACAGGAAAGCGATTTTTATAGTCGCATATAAAAAAACAAAAAAAGGTTTCATCTATCTTGTGTTAAAAAGAAAACTGCACTGGAGAGGTTGGGAATTTCCAAAAGGGGGTGTTGAAAAGTGGGAAACTAAGAAAATGGCAGTTAAAAGAGAGATTAAAGAAGAAACAGGGTTAAAGGCAAAAAAAATAAAAAACCACAAAATAAATGGATATTATGATTACATAAAAAATTTACCAGAAAGACCCTACTCTGGACAATCCTACCAATTATATTCTGTAGAACTTCCTAAAGGAAAAATAAACATGGACGAACATGAACATAAAGCTTACAAATGGCTTTCATTTGAAAATGCAACAAAAATAATCACCTGGAAAAATCAAAAAGATTGTCTAAAAATTGTTAATGAATATTTAACTAAAAAAAATAGAAAAAGAGAATATCTAACTCGCTTTATCTCAAAACCTAAATTTTCTCAAAAATAGCGACGATATTCCTCGCTTTAGAGTGATTTAACTTAATAGGTTTAAACCCATTTAATTCAAATAATTTAACCAGCTCTTCAGGATTAAATAAATAATAATATCTCAAAACACTTTCACTCTCAAATTTTTCATCATCAACTTCCTCCTTTCCATTCTCCCCTTCGCTTAACGCCCAAGCAACAAATTTTTCTTTTTCCTTATTTTTCCACTTCTTGGAATCTTTATTCCAAACACTAATTAAAATTTTCCCGCCTTGCTTCAGAACTCTTGCAAATTCTCTAACAGCTGCTTTGCGCTCTCCCTCTTCCAAACAGTGCAAAGTAGCAAAACATAAAACTTTATCAAAAACTCCATCTGAAAAAGGAAGTTTAGATAAATTTGATTTCACAATCTCAATGTCCATTCCAAACTCTTTTGCTTTTTCTCTGGAAAATTTCACCATCTCTGAAGAAAAGTCAACCGCTTTCCATTTCCCTAGATTATAAAAATTCCTACCACTCCCGCAACCAGCATCTAAAACTAAATCATCCTTGTCTATAAAATCGTCAATTAAACTATCTTTCTCTCCAACTCTAACAGTTTTATATTTATTCCAAAACGGCGCAATCTTGTCCCAAACTTTTTCCTGCGCGCCTTTTTCCAAATTAATTTTTTCTTTCATGAAAAAACTAAAAAAGAAGATTTTAAAAGTTTAACTAACTCGAAGTTTAAATGAAACTCCCTCAAGCAAATGAAGTAAGAAAACCAACAAAAACCCTAGCAGGCGTTACGCCAATTGCTGTAATGGTAACCCCAAGAGCTTGCTCGCACGGCGTCTGCAGATACTGTCCTGTCTTTGACGTTCCACAATCATACACTCCTTCCTCTCCACCAGTCCTAAGAGCTGAAAGGTTAAAATACGACCCATATGAGCAAATACGCTCAAGATTAAATGCATTCCAAGTAATGCATCACCCAAGAAATAAAATAGAAATAATAATTTTAGGTGGAACTTTCCTTGACTATCCTGTTGACTACCAATATGAATTCATAAAAGGAATTTACGACGGACTAAATGGATTTAAATCAAAATCTTTAGAAGAAGCAAAAATAAAAAATGAAACAGCAGAACATAGATGTGTTGCGCTCTGCATTGAAACCCGTCCCGATTTTGCAGGAAAAGAAGAAATAAAAAGAGCTCTTGACTTTGGCTGCACAAGAATGGAAATAGGTGTTCAAATTTTAGACGATGAAATATACAAACATATTAACAGAGCACACACAGTCCAAGATGTAACAGATGCAACAAAAAATCTAAAAGACGCTGGCTTCAAAGTAGGCTACCACATAATGCCCGGCTTACCAAAATCATATCCAGAAAAAGATTTAAATTTATTCAAAGAAGTTTTTAAAAATCCAAATTTCAAACCAGACCAGCTAAAAATCTACCCAACACAAGTCATGCAAAACACTGGTTTAGAAAAAGATTACAAAGCCGGAAGATTCAAACCATATTCTCTGGAACAAACTCAAGACCTCCTTATAGAAATGTTCAAAATAATTCCAGAATACTGCAGAACAATGAGAGTCATGAGACAATTCTCTCCAGAACATATAGTCGCCGGAACAACAAGAATTTCTCTAAGGCAAGACATTGACGAAATTATAAAAGAAAAGAAAATACCAATTAAAGAAATAAGATTCCGAGAAGTTGGTTTTGCAAAAGAAAATTTCAAAGACAGAAAGCTAAATTTAGATATAAAAATAAAAACAACAAAATACAAAGCTTCTGACGGAGAAGAATATTTTATTCAAGCAACAAACAAAGACAACATTTTATTTGGACTTTTAAGATTAAGAATTCCTTCAAAACATTCAATAAAAAACCCAGTAGTTGAAGAATTAAAAGACGCTGCATTAATCAGAGAACTTCATGTCTACGGACAAGCAATTGATATCGGAAAAGAAAATACACAACAAGGACAACATAAAGGTTTAGGAAAAAAGCTAATGCAAGAAGCAGAGGGAATAATAAAAAAAATCTCAAAAAAAGAAAACATAAAAAAGATAGCAGTTATTTCAGGAATAGGTGTTAGAGATTACTACAGAAAATTAGGTTACAAATTAGAAAAAAATTATATGATTAAAAACTTAAAAGATATTTAAAAATTTCTTAAAAATTAAAATAAAAAACTAAGAGCTTTCTATTGTTGCTGTATCTCCAGAACAAGTTTGTGCTCCAACAATTGGAATTACTTCAACAACTTTTGTATTAGTCCCAGTTATTCCTGTTAAAGTAAATGTTTTTGTCTCACCAACATTAGGAATCTCTCCTGAAGCATCTTTGCTATTTCCATTAATCAAAAACTTCAAATCATCAATTTCCCCTTCTCCTGCAATTCTTTTTACTTTAACCAAAGCATTATTCCCAGACATTTCAGCAGAAGTTATTTCTATTTGTAATTCCAAACAATCAACAGAACTTCCAATATCATCTGTGCTTCCTTTTACAAAATTATTTATTGCAACAGCTAAAATTCCAATTGCTGCAATAACTATTAGAACTAAAAGAACAGTTGATATAACACTTGAAACACCTCTCTTCCCTTTCATAACATTTAAAATATTTTGTTCCATATTCAATTTAAGCAATAGTTGCTATATCTCCTCCACAACTTTTTCCTCCAATAACTGCCTCAACCTCAACAGATTTTCCAATTGGATCTTCAACACCTGCAATATTATAAGTTGTAACTTCTCCAAGAGCTGGAATTATTCCTGCAGGAGTTGAAGTTGCATCGAAGTTGTCTCCATTAACTGAAAATATTAAATCATCAATTTCGCCCTCGCTCGCACTTCTTTTAACTTTAACTTGGACATTTTCTCCAACAACTTTAGCTAAAGTTATTTCCAATCTTAAATCCAAACAGTCTGCAGAACTTCCAATATCGTCTGTGCTTCCTTTTACAAAATTATTTATTACAACAGCTAAAATTCCAATTGCTGCAATAACTATTAGAACTAAAAGAACAGTTGATATAACACTTGAAACACCTCTCTTCCCTTTCATATATTTACTAAACAAAAACTATTTATAAATCTTTCTAAGAAATTTAAATAATTCAATCATGTGCAAACCAAAAAACAAATTCTCCGCTAAATCTATCTCTACCATGAAACTTGCAAAAACCAAATCTCTCAAACTGAATTATCTCGCCTTCTTTTAATTTAGAAATATTTTTTTCAGCGACGCCAAAATGCCAAGCACCAGTCGGCATCATCACTTTTGTTTTAACACCCGAAGAAGAATCAACAAAGTGAACTTTCTTAGTTTTCATATCCTTAGAATTATCAACTAAATTAACTTTCTTTTTTTTCTTATCAATAATAGCATCAGACAAATGCATCAAACGAAATTTCTCTTCATTTTTCAAATCATTAAAATCAGTTGAAGGAATACATATTTTTTCAGAAATTAAAACATTCCGCGTCTTAATTTTTTCAGGATGAACTTTCATTTTAACTTCTTTTAGTTTAGTTTTCGCAAAATCTTTAATTAAAATTTCAACAGGATTTTCAACAAAGAAATATCTGTTAGCTTCTGCATCTAATTTCCGTCGATTAATCGCATACAAATCATCTATTGGAACTGCAGCATCTTTTTGGTTTAAACCAATTTTTTCTACAAACTCTCTCAAACTTTCAGCTAAAATTCCTCTATTGATAAAACTCTGAACACTCCAAGTCCTCGGATCTTCCCAGCCAAAATACTCTCCAGACAAAACTTCTTTTTGAGCTTTGCTTTTACTTAACTTTCCACCAATACCTTCAACTTTGACAAGCCCTGTGTAAATAAACTCAACTTTTTTCCATCCAAATAAATCCCAAATGAAATTCTGCATATCTCCTTCAATCATTAATTCTTTACCACGAATAACATGGGTAACACCAAGTAAATGATCATCAATTGCCCAAGAAAATTCCAGCAACGGCCAAACCCGATATTTTTTCCCAATTCTCGAATGTTCTTTATCTGAAATCCTAAACAAAACTCTATCTCTAAATGCCGGATTTTTATGTTTAATATCTGTTTTAAGTCGCATAACATATTTTCCTTCTTCCACACTAAACATCTCTTTCCACCTTTTCAAATTATCCTCAACACTTAACTTGCGACATTTGCACGCAATCCCCTTCGCCCTATTCTCTCTCAAAATTTCCTGCGGGCAAGAACAAACATAAGCAGCATCTTTTTTCAAAATCTCTTCAGCATATTTATAATAAATTTCAAGCCTGTCTGACTTGTAAACAATTGGTTTAGAATATTTTACATTAAGATAATCAAAAGCTTCTGGAATTAATTTATATGCTTCAAGAATAATCCCCTTCTCATCACTACCTATAGTATCATCAATAACCAAAATTATTTTTCCCTTATATTTTTCAGCATAAATTGCATTCAATAAATATGTTTTAGTATTTCCTATATGCAAGCTTCCAGATGGAAAAGGCGCAAGTCGAAAAACCATTTTCTTAGACAAGTTCGGCAAATCCTTCAGCCCATGTTCAACAACTTCTTTCTCCTTCAAATACTTTTTATACTTTTCAAGTTTCGCCGTCCTCTGACTTTCATCTAAAGAATTAACTTCTTTAATTATTTCCTTAACTCTTAAAATAACATCTTTTATTTTATCTTTAGTAAGCCCGTGCTGGAAAAGTTTCGGCAAAACATTCCCCTCTCGTGCCTCGCCATGCTCGGCAGAATTCTCTAAAGCATAAGCATAAATTTCATTATCAAAATTTTTAACCATAAAAAATAAAACTAAAACTAATTAATAAACCTTGCGAGAATTTTTATTATTCGTTTCCGAGAGAAAAAGCAATATTTATAAACATTTATTCCCATTATTAAATAAATAAATAAAAAGAGTGTGAAAGGAGGTTGATATGAAAAACTGGTTGGATTGGACGGCATTGGTTCTTGTAATTGTTGGAGCTCTTAATTGGGGACTTATTGCAATTAATGGAAGTTGGGATGTAGTTGCTTTAATTGGCGGCGGAATGACATCAATGATTGCAAGAATTATTTACGGACTTGTAGGACTTGCAGGTTTGTACACAATTTACTACGCTGTTAAAAAATAAGCGCGTTTTAATTTATTTTTTACTTATTCTTTTTCTTTATTTTATTCAGAAATCTAAAATAAAATAATTTAGTCTTTATTCACCTCAAATTCTTCCAACTCTAAAAAAATTCATCGCCCTTCAAATCTCTCTATCTTCCTCTCTAAAAGCTCAATCCTCTGCATCAAACGATAAACTTCATTTGAATGGTCTTCCATTTTAGAAGTCATCGTCCTCATTTTATTTTTAAGTTCAGAAATTTCAGAAACATCCATTAAAGGATTTCCATGCGAACTTGTTGAAGAATTAAAGGAATTATCAGAGCCATAATCTGTCCCAACATCTAAAAAATCAAAATTTCCAGAGTTTGTATCAGAATCTTCAGCAGAGGAATTTCCTTGATTAATTCTTACATCAAAATTATTCAAAACATTATTCACCTTCCTCAAATCAACCATATCTCCACTCATGGGCAAATCTCTTTGAAGGGGAATATGTCTAGAATTATTTTTAGTCAAATCAACTGTCTTCCTCTTTTTTCCAAAACCAAAAACACCCATCCTAAATTCAAGAAAGACTTTTTTATAAATTTATTCTTTTCCAATAAAATCTTAATATAGCAACTTTTAAATAATTCTCTCGCGAAATATAACCAATAAATAATAAATAAAAAGGTGAAAAATAAAAATGGCAGACCCCTATGATATTCTAGAAAAAGAGATGAAGAAAAAACCAAATAGCAAATACCAAATAGTTTACGATTCTTCATCTTCAACCCTTGAACCAATATATTTCTGGGTTTTGAATTTTATGAATAATATTTTTGGAGGAAAAGTTGAAAAAATCGTCGATAATTTTGTGTCTTCTCCAGGAAGCGGACACTTTTCAGAGCTAAGTCAGAGAAAAACAATAATGCAAGACAACGTAAGTAAAACTCTCGGAGCAATAAACCAAGTAACAAAATCAATAATTAATTTAGTTTACGACTTAAAGGATTTTGAAATAAGATTAGTCCATTATGATGATTTAAAATCAAATGACAAATATAAAAAAGAAGCTGCAATGCTTTCTCTAAAACAAATCTGGATGGATAATGTGGATGTAAAAAGAGGAAGAGGAAGCATGAATATGATGTCGCAAGAATTAAATTTTATAACCTTAAGAGATGCTTTCATGGCAGCAAATTCTCTGGAAGAAATTTCAAAACCTGTGGAAAAAGGAGGGCTAGATTTAAATGAAAGAGTGAGAAGAATCTTAAAGCAAAGAATGGCAGAATTTTTAGAATGGACAAAAATAAGCGAGATGGAATTAAGAAAAAGATTCAACATTGAAAAAAATTATCTAAAAAGCCAAGTTAATACATTACAACTTTATTCCAAATGGGTAAAACCTTATCTGAAAGCTGCAACAGAATTGGAAATGAAAGGGAACTCAAACAGCCCAGAACTTGTAACGGCATTTAACACAATTTTGTTTGAACTAACTCTTATGGGAAAAAACAAAGTTAATGTTAAAGACGCAATACTAGACCATAGTCTTCCTGAAGGAATAAACCCAAAAAGAGAGTATACTTCTTGCGTAATTGTAAAATTTCATTTCAGAGGAATTCCACAAAAAGCAGGACAGCATTATTTGTTCGGAGGGAGGGCAACAGTAGATTTCAGAGGATATGCATTAAACGATGAAGAACTCAAATTATTTGAAAAACTTAACAAAGACAAAGACATCGAAGAATCAATGAAATTAATTGAAGGTGCGACAACTGAAAGTTTAGATGAAATAAAAAAAGACATTGACCACTTCCTAAAAGATGATAAAAGTGAAAAAGAACAAAAGAACAAAGAGAAAAATAAATCAGATATAAATCCATTTTCAGCACTATTCTCTGGATTTTCAATTAAACCAAAAGATTGGTTCATGACAAAAAAAGAAAAAAAAGAAATCAACTCAATTAAAGACATCAAAAAAGATTCTTATTCTGAAAAAATAACAAGAGAGTTAGCTGGCAGAACAGCCGGAGAGCTATGCTTTGTCGTCTATGACATTTACAAAAAAGCCCATAGGATGGCTTCGCATGATAGTCCTTTCGAGTAAAGGAAAGATAAAAAATTTAATATTGCAGAAATAAAATAATCACAACCACTTCAAAAAATCAGGAATATTATTTACTTTAACTTCCAAATCATGATTTTCAATTTTTCTCTTAATTCCCAAAAACTCCGCACGAGCATTCAAAGCCTTTTCATTACCTAAAAAATTCATATCTCCAGAAATTGGATAATTTATCAAACCAAAAGATTTAATCAAGTAAATCTCTTTATTTTCAGAATAACTTGCTAACAAAGTCAAATTTTGCTGAATAATATCTCTCTTATAATCTCCATTTTCAATCATAAAACCAAAACCTCTTGAAAAAACATTAAGATAAACAAGATTGCTAGTTTCCTCATTATTTTTCTTAAGTTTTCTTTTTCTAAAATCATCTATATCTTTTAAAAAATATTCGGAGTTATTTCTAGGAAGTTCCAAAACCCTGCGAGCATTTCTATAAAATCTATTCAATTTTTCCATAACCATTCAAATTCCGAATAAAAGATATTTATAAATTTTTATCTACTTCACTCTCAAATCTTTTTATCAAATCCCAAGAAATTTTTAATTTCCTATTTGACTCATCAACTAAAATTTTAATAAATTTATCATCAACTAAAACATTACTATCTATAACTATTGGCATTTCAATTCTTGAAGTTCCATTTAACTCAACTACAAATCTTTTATTAGAGGAGATTATTCCGCATCTTTTCCAACCAGAATTCTTAGCTAAATCATGAATCTTTTGCGCATCTTCCAAACTTCTGCAAGCAACATGAAGAATGCAAGGATCTGTCTTAAAATAAATCAGTCGATTATTTTTAATATTTTCAAGGGCATTTTTCAATCCTTCAAAATCAATAAACTCATGAGAACAAAATAAAAACAAATCATCTCTTTTCTCCTTTTCATCAATTATCAAAAGAACTCTTCCAGAACAACTAGAAGTTGTGTAAAAATCCTCAAGCAAATTAATTTTTTCACAGAGTTTTTTTATTTTTTTATCCCAGCCCTGCTTCAAACTTTTATCTTCTTTATCTAACTGATTTTTTTTCCTTAAATCAAAATGTTCTTTTGCCATTTTAGAATATCTATAGTTCAATACTCAATATTTTCTTCTATAAAATTTCGAATTTTCTCATTTGAACCATCATACTGAATAGAAAGAATACCTAAAGATTGGGCAGATTTTACATTATCTTCATTATGATCAAAATAAATAACTTGATCAGCAAAAAGATTAAATTTTTCCAACAACCTTTCAAAATAAAATTGATTTGTTTTCTTTATTCCTTCTTCTTCCAAAGAAAAACCATCAAAATTTTCTCCTTCTAATACTTGCAAACCTTTTTTTATAAATCCATTTACAACAAGTATTTTCCTATTATCAAACAAGTTCAAAATCTTCAAGAGTTTTTTATTTACTTCAAAATCATTATCATATATACAATGCATTCCATCAACCAAAATTGTTTTCTCCATTTTAAAAAATTGGGGACAGGAGGAATCGAACCCCCAGCCGACGGTCACTCCACTTAACCAACTATCCTTCGCACTCTGGAGCCGTCAATTTTACCATTAAACTATGTCCCCAATAGCAATTCAAGAAAAACCTTATTTATAAGATTAATGTATTATAATTTTAAAAAAATTAGCAAGGTTTTTAAACTAGTTAAAATTCAAATCTGCCCATGAAAATTAAAAGGAATAATGATGGCGAAACAGAACTCATCAGAGAACTTTACAAAGATGAAAAAAATGAAGTCTATAATTTATATTATCGTGATGAAAAAGACAAACACTTAATTCATATTGGAAGTATTGAAAATCCTAAATCAAAATATAAAGGTATAGAAAACATGCTAAAAAAAGGTTCAAAGGAAATACTTGAATCTCAAAAATTTGATTTAGATAAATTAAGGCCGATTGCAATTCAAGAAAAAGTTAATTCTTACAAAGCCATAATTTCCTAAACTGGCAATTTCTTAAGTTCTTTTATTTCATCTGAAGAAATACTTGCTCCTTTAAATTTCGCAGAATAAAGCAAAGCATCAATCATTTCCTTACTCTGATTCTCAATTATCCCCTTTCTAAAAGCAACATAAATGAGTTCTGTTGAACGAATAAACTTAATTTTAGAAAACTTTTTTTCCATTTCACCAGTCTGTTTTATTTTCGTATGTAATTTTCTTTCAAGAATATTTTTCAAATTATCTGGCCTCTCACACAAAACCCTCGTAGTTCTCTCATCAACAGCAATCATATTTTCAATTCCTTTTTCCGCCAAAATATTGCTCAAAGCCAAAACACTTGCCTCGCCCAAATCAATAATGTGGATAAAATCCCTTTTAGAAGAATAAATACTATTAGCTTTTTTAAGATAATCATTTGTAAATCTATTTATCTCACTCTCTTTAATTCCTAAAGATTCTGGAAACTCCAACACCTTATCTTCAACAAGCTTTCTAAGCCGGATAGCTTCAAGCTCATACTTTTTTATTGTAAGAGGTTTTGTAATTATTTCTTTCTCAACATCTTTTGTAATTATAAATTTTCCATCAAAATTCTTTTTCAGCTCTGGAAGAATGTTCAACAAACAATTCATAGATAAAGTTATCAAAGGTCCAGAATCAAAAATTAAAACTTTCATTTAAAAAAATTCATTGCCTCCTGAACTCTTTTTTTAGCACTAATTGTTTTTGATTGAGAATTATCAGAGAGATTTGTCGGCCCAATATACTCTGCAAGTTCCCACTGGGAAATTCCCAAAAGCTTTGCTGTCTTTTCCATAGAAACTCCGTGCTCATAAACTTTTGAAGCCTTATTTATCCTAGCTTTTCTAAAAATATAACTAACATCGTTCCTAAATTCATCTGGAAGTTTATCAGTTCTCTTAATCATTGAAGCCACATGATTTCTAAATTCATCACACTTATCTCCCTCAATGCATTGTATAGAATCATCAAGACTATGTTTATAAAAATTCAAATATTTACCATAATCTTTATCACTATATCTCGTCTTTCGTTCAATTAGTTTTGCCAAAGCATAAATAACAATAGCTGCCAAAATGCCGTCCTCATCTTGATAAATAGAAACACCATGAACAGTCATATCACTCAGTTTTTTCAACTCACCAACATCCTCTTTATCAGACGCTTGCCTTGCCCTTTTAAGAATATCTAAAATATGTTCAACCTCTTTCATGCCATAATCAAACAGAAAGATTATTTAAAGTTAATTCCTCTTCAAAAATAATGGAAACACTCTTAGATACGAACTTCTTAATAGAATGTGCAAAAAATAAAATAGATTTTTTTAGTCAACTTAACGAAGATTTTCCAAATTATAAAATAACAATCCCTCAGGAAGTAATTGAAGAATTAAAAAAAATTAAGGAAAGAGACGGAAAATCAACAGATAAAAAAGCCGCAGAATTGGCAATAGAAATAATTAAAAAAAATAAAAGAAAAATTTCTTCTCCTGAACTAAATCAAAAAGATGTTGACGAAGGAATTATTAAATATCTTGAAAAAAAGAAAACAATATTGGGAACAAACGATAAGGAAATGAAAAAGAAAATAAGGGATAGGAAAATTAACTCAACATTTTTAAGAATCATTGGTAAAAAAAAGATTGAAGTCACTTAGACAGGCTTTGGTGAAACCATTATAAAATAAGGTGGCTTACTTCAATTAACTAAAAAGAGGTAAGCCAAATGGATAACAAATCTGAACTTTATAAATTTCTTGCTGAAGCAAGAAATCTGGTATCTAAGAT